>Ga0157371_10001538_pt1 | contig 23738 bp, 21 predicted proteins | sample C45metaG_FD_113462 | JGI IMG/M metagenome (GOLD analysis project Ga0157371, IMG submission 113462) | Corn rhizosphere microbial communities from Kellogg Biological Station, Michigan, USA - C4-5 metaG | ecosystem: Host-associated > Plants > Roots > Rhizosphere > Soil | place: USA: Michigan...
AATAGAATGTTTCAACAGCAGGTTTACGCTGCGTGCTTACATCCAGCGTTTCGTCTAAATAAGCTTCTTCAAACTGCATTTTTTTTGTTTGGTTTTTTTTCTTTTAATGTTGATTTTTTACTTTCAGGCTCATTATCAAAAAGCATTCTTACAGAGGGCGTATAATCGTCATCATACTGACCATCGTTGACCGACCATAAGAAAGCAACCAGGAAAACCGCAGCAACAAGAATGCTGATGCCAATAAGGATAAATAGTGCGCTCAAAGTATATAATATTAAACTGGCTCAAAAATAGATTGATGGCGTGTTTCAAGAGATGAGGCTCATCAAGCAGAAATATGATTTCCCTCAGTTCAGTAAACGAACTTTTTTAAAGTTTTTTTCTTTTGGCAATGAAGGAAGAAAGTCCGCTGGCAAGCGCCACAATACTAATGCTGCTTGCGGGCATCAAAACGGCTGCCACTACGGGATCAAGGCGCGCCTGCACGGCAAAGGATAATCCAACAAAATTGTAAAGAATGGATAAAACAAAGCCGGCGCCAACCACTTGTTTTCCTGCTTTGGAAAAATTCAGAAATTTTCCAATTTTTCCTACTGCATTTCCGTCAATAATTGCATCACAGGCCGGTGTAAAACGGGCCGCGTTATTACTCACTGCAATTCCTGCATCCGCCTGCATCAAAGCGCCGGCATCATTAAGTCCGTCACCAATCATCAAAACTTTTTTCCCTTGTGCCTGGAGGTTTTTTATGTACTGAAGTTTTTCCTGTGGAGAAGTATTGAATTTTAATTCCGTAGCTGAAGTAAAAATTTCTTGCAGCCTTTCTTTTTCCGCATCATTATCGCCGGAAAGCAAGTGCAGCTCATAATTCGCCTTAATCAATTCATCCACTAGTTTTTCAAATCCGGGCCTGTATTTATTTTTTATTTCGAAATAACCTTTTGTCGAATTATTTATCATCACATAAACACGTGAACCATTTCCGGCTACCATTTCGGTTTTCTCTTGCAGAAAATGCGCTGCTCCAACTTTTACTGCAGCGCCATTTATTGTCGCGGTAATTCCCTGGCCAGGATGTTCTTCAAAATCTTTTACTCCCGCAATTTCATAATCCAACCCATCATCATTTAACGAAGAATAAATGAGTTTGCTTAATGTATGCGACGATTGCGACGTCACTTTTTTCAGAATCGATTTATCATTTTGCGAAAGAGAATTTCCGGTGTATTCAATTTCAGTACCATTAACTTCCGTGATGGTTCCGGTTTTGTCAAATACAATGGTATCAACGGATGCAAGCGTTTCAATTACATTCGCATTTTTTAAATAGAGTTTATTTTTTCCAAAAATGCGCACCATATTTCCGAAAGTGAAAGTCGCCGAAAGCAAAAGCGAACACGGACAAGCGACAATCAAAACCGCGGTAACAACCGGCCAGATTTTAGAGGGGTCATTAAAATACCAATATGCAGCTGCACAAAAAGCTACCGCGAAAAGTGCGCCTGTGAAATAGCGGCTCCACGGATGAATGAAGGACGCAGTCGTGTTTTTTCCTTCACCAAAAATTTCATTATTCCATAATTGCGTGATGTAACTCTGTGAAGGTTCTTTTATCACCTGCAATTGAACCGCAGCGCCAATTTGCTTTCCCCCGGCATAAATAATTTCTCCTTTATTTACCGGCACAGGATTATTTTCACCGCTTACAAAACTATAATCAATGAACGCTGAACCTCCCATCAACAGTGCATCTGCGGGAATCATCTCTTCATTTTTGATGATGATATGATCACCTTTTTCGAGTTTGGTGGCAGGAATATTTTCTTCTTTCCCATTCTTTAAAACCGTCACACCCAAAGGAAAATAAGAATGATAATCGCGGTCAAAAGTGAGTGCGTCGTAGGTTTTATTTTGAAACCAACGGCCGATAAGGATGAAAAAAATAATTCCCGTTCCTGAATCAAGATAACCGGCGCCGGTTCCGGTGATGATTTCATAATAACTTCTGACAAAAGTGATAACAATTGCAAGCGCCAAAGGCACATCAATATTGATATTTTTTTGTTGTAAACCTTTAAAAGCAGATTTGAAAATTTCGCTGGCGCTGTAAAATAAAACCGGCAATGACAAACCGAATATCAACCATGAAAAAGTTTCTTTCAAACCCTGCTCATCAATCAATCCATGAGAAAAATATTCAGGAAAACTGAGCATCATAATATTGCTGAAACAAAAACCAGCAACACCAATTTTATAAATTTGTTTCCTGTTGAATTTGATTCCTTTTTTTTCTTTTGAATCATTCATGCTGATGAATGGTTCATAACCGATGAACGCAAGTAACTCCACTACTTTTCGCAGCGAAATTATTTCTTCATTTAAACTTATGAAGACTTCCTTTCGTTGAAAATTCGTTTGTGAACTGATTATTCCTTCATTAATCCGGTGAAGATTTTCCAATAAAAAAATGCAGGAAGAGCAGTGAATTTGTGGCAGCGAAAAAGTGACATTCGTTTGTGTGTCGCTTCTAAAACTTACTAATTTTTGTATAACCGAATCATCTTCCAAATAAGCAAAACGTTCGCTTGCGAATTTGCCTTTCACTTTTATGCCGGGGTTCTTCTCAAAATTATAATAACTGCAGAGGTTGTTTTCATTCAGCAATAAATACACCTGCAAGCAGCCCTGGCAACAAAAATTTTTGTCGCCTTCTGTAATTAAAGTAATACAATCATCGCAACAATGGTAACAGCTGGTCATTTCTTTATCTATAGTTTCAACTCGCTTTTATTCAAGAAGAAAACAAAAATACCGGTGATAAAAAATGAATAGCATGAGCAAAATCATCCTGCTGCATGATTTTCGTCCGTGGTAGCGGAACAGCGGCTGTTTATTTTTGAAAAACAATCATTTACAGTAAACAAATAAATTCCTTTCATTTTTATTTTAGATGATTTTGCAGCTTTTGTAACATTAGTAGCTGAATAAAGAAAATTGCTGAAGGAAGTTTGCATTACAAACAAAAAAAGAATTTTTATGAGTTATTATTTTTCAAAAACAGTAGAAGAGGATTTTGATAAAGCAATTGAGCACGTGACTGAAGAATTGAAAAAAGAAGGCTTTGGAGTGCTTACGCAGATTGATGTTCAGGATACTTTAAAGAAGAAATTGGACGTGGATTTTAAGAAGTATAAAATCCTTGGAGCATGCAATCCCACCTTCGCATACCAGGCTTTACAATCAGAAGATAAGATTGGAACGATGCTTCCATGCAATGTAGTTGTTGAAGAAAATATTGATGGAACAGTGGAAGTGACGGCTGTGAATCCGGTGGAATCAATGTCTGCAATTAAAAATGATTCATTGGGAAATGTGGCGGGCCAGGTGCGTGATAAGCTGGAAAAGGTGATTGCTAATTTGTAATTAATTCATTAAAACATAAACAATGAAAGCAAATCTCGGGATGACCGACAAAGTCGTGAGGATACTCGCGGCAGTCGCAATTGGAATACTCTATTTCATGAATCTGATTACTGGAACAACCGCAATCGTCCTTTTAATAGTTGCAATAATTCTCGTTCTCACCAGCTTAATAAGCTTTTGCCCGCTTTATTATTTGTTCGGCATTAACACCAGGAAAAAACAACTTCAATCATAAAAATTAATGTAATCATGGCACACGAAGTAGAAGTACAATGGATGGGAAAAATGCAATTTAATGCGCTGGTAAATGGACATACTGTTATTATGGACGGTCCGGAAAAAGTTGGTGGTGAAGATAATGGACCGATTCCAAAACCCTTTGTGCTAACGGCTCTTGCAGGTTGCACAGGAATGGACATTGCAGCTATCCTGAGAAAAGCGCAAAAAGAAGTTCAGGATTTTGACATGAAAGTTACCGGTGAGATAAGCAAGACAATTCCTATTCAATACACTTCTATTCATATTATTTATGATTTTAAAGGTGAAGAGGAAAATAAAGAAGCAGCTTTGAAAGCAGTTACTGATTCGCAGGAAAAATATTGCGGCGTGAGCAGCATGTTGAAAAAAGCAATACCCGTTACCTGGGAAGTGAACTATAACGGTGTGCAAATATTTAATAATAAGGAAGAAGAAGTGGTTGAGCTGGCCTGATTCTTACTGAAGAAAACATACTATATAAATTATGGAAACTATAAAGGAAACATTATTTTCTAACTGGAATTTTATGCGGTGGTTGAGACTGGCGTTAGGTATAGTGGCAGGCGTGCAGGCAATTGCGTTTCATGATACGTTGTTGGGGTTTTTGTCTGCATTCCTGCTTTTTCAGTCTCTCACCAATACCGGATGTTGTGGTTCGGGAGGTTGTGCAGTTCCAAGGTCAAAGATTAATTCTCATAAAATTGAAGAAACAGAATACGAGGAGATAAAATAAAAAAAAGATTTTTTTGTTGCCTTACTGGTAGGGAGATTGATTGATTCAAACCTGGAGCTGCTCTGCAGTTACCAGGTTTTGTTGCAGGTAGCTGTTTAAAGCATTGATACATTCACATCCTTTGTTAACAGATTGTTTTAGTTGAATAGCAAGTGAGGCAATTGCTTTGTGAATTTTTTCCTTATCCTCTTCAATTTCAAAAGCGTCATTTATTTCAAGCAACTGCGATTTTACTTTTTGTATCAACGGACTGTTTGCGTGTTGCCGATGCCAGTCTTCCAGCTCATTCAGCGTGTCGTTGATTATTTTCAAAGCTTCAGGTACTTCTGCTTCTCGTGCAGAAATAGTTTCATTCAATATCTCAGAAACTTCATCTACATCCATCAACGTAATTTGCGAATTTAATTTTACCACCGGGTCTACATTTTGAGGTGAAGAAAGGTCAAGAATTAACCTCGGCTTTTCAGAAACAAAAAAGGATGGAAGCACAATATATTCTTCAGAAGAAGAGCTAACCATTATTACATCTGCATCGTCGCACGCACTTGCGAGATTTTTATAAGCCACAAAACCAGCATCAAATTTTTCCGCAAGCAGGTAAGCTTTTTCGTCTGTCCTGTTGCAAAAGGAAATGGCTGCTCCCGGCAAATAATCTTTTAGGTTTTTTGCAATTTGATTTCCAAACTTCCCGGTTCCTATCAATAGTATTTTTTTGTTTCTTAAGTTTTTAATTTCTTCTTTAATAATTTGAATAGCTGCGTAAGAAACAGAAACGGTTCCGGAACTTAGTTTTGTTTTTGTTTTAATTTCTTTGGATGCCTGCAAAGCAAAATTAATAGCACGTTCCATGAAACTGCTTAAGGCTCCGTTTTCTTTAGAAATTTTTGCGGCATGTTTTAGTTGCGATAAAATTTCATAATCGCCGATTATCTGTGAATCCAATCCTGAAGCAACCTTCAACAGATGTTCAATAGCAGCCCGGCCGGTATAAACATAACCTTGTTTCACAAATTCATTTCTATCGCCATTTGTATAATTGCAAAGAATATCGGTCAGTTCACGCGGGTCGTTACAAATTCCATAAAGCTCAGTCCTGTTGCAGGTAGAAAGAACAAGGCAACCTTCAATCTTTTGTGAAATCGCTTCATTTATCAGGTTAATCGATTGTTCAGGGGAAACAGAAAACTTTCCTCTTATCGTAATATCACTTTTGCGATAATTTATTCCAACTATTGTGAAGTTATTTAAGGAGCTGCTAAACGTGGTCGTACAATTCATCTTTTTATTTCAAAATATTTTGAGAGCGGATTAGAAACTTTTTATTCACTCAACTGTTTTTAAAGTTGATTACCGGACAAATTTCACCGGAAATGGTTTTGAAAAAAAGAACACAAGTCATTCGTAAATATGAGTTTCCTCATGTTTTTAATTTCTGCTGGTAGTACATTTATTTATTAATTAAATCATTAATTTTTAAATCGTAATAACTGATGTCAAAGTTGCCACTTGATATAAAAGGCCTTACAGACCAGCAGGTTTTGTTGTCAAGAAAAGAGCATGGGGATAACGAATTAGACCAGTCTTCCAAAAGCCCTTTTATAGCTGCTTTGATGGAAACGCTGAAAGAACCGATGCTGATTTTATTATTCGCAGCGGGCATTCTTTATTTGATATCAGGAAACAAGAGCGACGCGATTTTCATGCTTTCAGCGATTGTGCTTGTTTCAGCAATTTCCCTTTACCAGGACTCGAGAAGCCGTAACGCTCTTGCTGCTTTAAAACAACTTTCGCAGCCACAAACCAAAGTAATAAGGAACGGAATTATTTCTTCAATTGTTAGCAAAGATGTTGTTGTGGAGGACGCAATTATTGTTGAAGAAGGAACCCTCATTACCGCCGATGCTGAAATTATTTATTCAAATGATTTTACCGTAAATGAATCTATTCTTACCGGCGAATCCCTGGCGGTAGAAAAGTTTGTAAATGAAGACAACAAAATTTTCAGCGGCACTTTGGTTACCAGCGGAATGGCAATTGCGCGCGTAATTAAAGTTGGCAATGCAACTGAATTGGGGAGGATTGGAAAATCATTAAAAGAAATTGAAGAAGAGCAAACACCACTGCAGGTTCAGATAAGAAATTTTGTAAAAAAGATGGCGATAATCGGGCTCATCGTATTTGTCATCGTGTGGGCTTTCAATTTTTTCCAATCGAGAAGTTTGGTGAATAGTTTATTAAAAGCATTGACATTGGCGATGTCGGTTTTGCCGGAAGAAATTCCTGTGGCCTTTACCACTTTTATGGCTTTGGGAGCCTGGCGGTTGATGAGAATGGGAGTAATTGTGAAGCAAACAAAAACGGTTGAAACTTTGGGAAGCGCAACTGTTATTTGTACAGACAAAACCGGTACCATCACACAAAATAGAATGGAGCTTGCGGATTTGTATGTTTTTAAAAACGACCATTTGTACACAAATGTTTATGAGGATGAAGAAAATGTTTTGGATTTAATTACAACGGCCATGTGGGCAAGTGAGCCGCTGCCTTTTGACCCGATGGAAAAAGCATTGCATGACGCATACAAAAAAATAGCTCCAAATGATGAACGGCCGGCTTATAAAATGATTCATGAATATCCTTTGGGAGGCCGCCCGCCAATGATGACTCATCTTTTCGAAAATTTAAATGGCAAGCGGGTAATTGCCGCAAAAGGTGCTGCTGAAAAAATCTTGTCCGTTTGTGATTTATCAAAAGAAGAAAAGGCAAAAATTGTTCGTACACTGGAAACTTTGGCTGCACAAGGATTTCGTGTGTTAGGTGTAGCGCAAGCTTCTTTTCTCGGCAATGATTTCCCTGAAGAACAGGAGAATTTTGATTTTCAATTTATTGGTTTGGTTTCTTTTTATGATCCTCCAAAAAAGAATATGCATCACGTTCTTGAGAGTTTTTATAATGCAGGAATAAGTGTGAAGATCATCACCGGCGACAATAAAGCTACTACCGAAACGATTGCAAAGCAGGTAGGTTTTAAGGGAGCAGAAGAAGCCCTGGACGGCGCCCAATTAATGAATTTTTCTGAAAAGGAACTGGAAGAAAATGTAATGCGCATCAATATTTTTACAAGAATGTTTCCTGAATCAAAACTGAAAATAATAACTGCTTTAAAGAAACAACAACAAATTGTTGCCATGACCGGTGATGGTGTAAATGATGCACCGGCTTTGAAAGCCGCGAACATCGGAATCGCGATGGGGAAAAAAGGTTCTGAAATTGCGAAAAGCGCCTCATCATTGGTATTGGCGGATGATGATCTTGGAAAAATGGTAGACGCCATAGCCATGGGAAGAAGAATTTACAGTAACCTTAAAAAAGCAATTCAATATATCATTTCCATCCATATTCCAATCATTTTGACGGTACTGTTGCCATTGGTTTTGGGCTGGATTTATCCGGCAGTTTTTACTCCGGTTCATGTTATTTTTCTTGAATTGATTATGGGACCAACGTGTTCAATTATCTATGAAAACGAACCCATTGAAGCCAACCTGATGCAGCAGAAACCCCGTCCGTTTACCAATACTTTTCTTTCCTGGAAAGAATTGCAATTAAGCATTCTACAGGGATTGGTTATTACTTTGGGCACTTTAGGTATTTACCAATTTGCGGTTTCAAAAGGCTATGATGAAGAGCAAACGCGCACAATGGTTTTTACTACGTTAATCGTTGCTAACATTTTTCTTTCTTTGGTAAACCGCTCATTTTATTACTCATTGTTTACTACGTTTCGCTATAAAAACTATTTATTGATACTTATTATTTTCATAACCATTGTGATGCTCGCATTGATGTTATCCGTTCCCGGGATTATTGCTTTTTTCAAATTTAAAAAACTAATTACCAGTCAATTGCTTGTTTGTTTCTCAGCCGGATTTATTTCTGTTATCTGGATAGAAGGTTACAAATATTTTAAACGACAGAAAGCAAGGCGTCGAGAAGAGATTTGAAAGAGTCTTTTTAAATTTATAAGAAAAACGATGAATAAGATTGGCGTGGTTCTAAGCGGCGGCGGCGTAAGAGGTTTTGCACACCTGGGACTTTTGAAAGTGCTGGATGAGTTGCAGGTAAAACCGGCGGCTATCTCAGGAGTGAGTGCCGGCGCTATCTTTGGCGCTTTATATGCAAGCGGAAAATCGCCTGATGAAATTCTTTTATTCGCGAAGAATAATTCTTACCTCCATTTTTCAAATCTTTTATGGAGAAAAGAAGGTTTGTTTTCTATGGAAACCCTGCGAAATATTCTCCTGGAAAATTTGCCTGTCAATACCTTCGAATCTTTAAAAATCCCTCTGTATGTAAATGCAACAGATTTCATGCATAATAAAACCATCTTTTTTTCTTCAGGAGAATTGATAAAACCGTTGATTGCCTCAGCGTCTTTTCCTGTTTTGTTTGAACCGGTTTCTCATGAAAATTCCCGTCTTGTTGACGGCGGATTGCTCGATAATTTTCCGGTCGAACCTCTATTGAATCTTTGCGATAAAATTATTGGTTCGCATGTGAACAAATTGGCGAGCATTCCCAATCCTGATATCAAGTTTTCAAAAGCTGCGATGATCGAAAGATGCTTTCACCTCGCGATTGCCAATTCGGTTTATTCAAAAGTTCATCTCTGCGATATTTTTCTCGAACCACTTCTTGATAGTTTTGGTCTTTTTCGCATGAAAAACCTTGACCAAATTTTTGAAATCGGTTATCAAACTGCCCTGAAAGAAAAAGACAACATTCTGAAATTGGTTGAATAAAGTTTCCGCCAAAAATAAATCGCGAACCACGCTCACCTGTTTCAAAAGCGGATAATGACTGTATCGTTACCGAACACCTTCTTTTAAAACGGCTTTTCCAATCAATTGATTTTTAACTAATTGTGCTTTGGCACGTCTTTGCTATATCCCATAAGCAGAAAAAATTAAATAAAACTTTTAAAAATTAAAATCATGAAAACTCAATCAAACAACTTGTTAGAAAGCCTTAACAGCAATGACATTAAAATGCTTACTGCAGAAGTAAAAGAAACAGTTTGCAGCAACTTTAAGAAAAGCAAAAAAAGAATTTTTAGCGCTGCTGAATATTGGGATATCCAACGCCGTCGCAGAAGTTTCCTGGTAAAGAGAATGGCATTTTAGAATAATTCTCTTCCAACATTTGCCGGAGGAAAATAAAAATTCCATTTATTTCTTTGTTCACTGCTCTTGCCAAAAACAAAATGCAAATGACAAAGATCATAATCGAAAATGAGTAAACTCATTTATGTTTCTTACGGCCGGGGCTAATTTTGGACGATGATTCATAAACTATATATTATGCTCTCTCAATATGAATTATTGGCCAAATACAACACATCGGTTCCGCGCTACACCAGTTATCCCACCGTTCCTTTTTGGAGCGAATTGACTCCCGATTTATATTGGGAAAAGAATTTCCGGGAAAACTTCATGAAGCAGAATTCACAAGGCGGCATCAGTCTTTATCTGCACCTGCCTTTTTGCGAATCTCTTTGCACTTATTGTGGCTGTAACAAGAAAATTACAACCAATCACTCTGTTGAAGAAGAATATATCGACACGATACTTAAAGAATGCCAGTTATACCGAAAACTGATGGGCGAGGTGCCCGTGATCCGCGAGTTACATCTGGGTGGAGGAACTCCAACTTTCTTTTCTCCACGAAATCTTGAAAGGCTTCTTGAAGGAATTTTGAAAGATGCAAAAGTGCATACTGATTATGAATTTGGTATCGAAGGTCATCCCAATAATACAACTGAGGCACATCTTAAAACGCTTTATCAACTTGGGTTTCGACGGATTAGTTTTGGTGTACAGGACAACGACCCTGTTGTTCAACGCGCAATAAATAGAATTCAGCCGGTGGCAAATGTTCGTCGTGTTACCGAAAAAGCCAGGGAAATTGGATTTCGGTCTGTGAACTTTGATTTGATTTATGGATTGCCTTTTCAGACGTTGGTTGGGGAGGCAAAAACGTTGGACGAAACGATAGAACTGCTCCCTGATAGAATTGCTTTTTATAGTTATGCGCATGTTCCGTGGAAATCAAAAGCGCAGAGATTGTTCGATGAAAACGATCTTCCTTCCCCGGAACTGAAAACCAAATTATATCTTTTAGCAAAAGAAAAATTTAAAGCCGCCGGTTATTTTGATATTGGAATGGATCACTTCGCTTTGCCGGAAGATGATCTTTACATCGCCTGGAAAAACGGAAAACTTCATCGCAATTTTATGGGATATACAACTACGCACACTTCGTTTTTATTGGGATTGGGCGTTTCTTCTATTACCGATAGCGGCACTGCTTACAGCCAAAACCATAAAGAACTTGCGAATTACATGCGTTTGATAAATGAAGGAAATTTTGCTGCCAACAAAGGTTGCTTTCTTTCTGAAACCGACCTGGCTCTTAAGAATTATATTTTGCAAACATCCTGCAAAGGTGAAGTGACTTTTAGAGAAGAAGATTATGATCTGCTTCAGCAATTTCCATTGCAACATTTGCAACAATTGGCAGAAGATGGATTGGTTGAATTAAATGAAGAAGGTTTTCGTGTGCTTGAAAACGGTCGCCAATATCTGCGAAATATTTGTCAATCATTTGATGAAAAATGGTGGCAGGCTGAAGGTCCGGTCGCTTCACAACTTTTTAGTAAATCTGTTTAGACGCTTCGCTCGTCAGTTGGTTTTTTTATATTCAATTTATCCTTTCAGGAATAAATAACAAAAAAATCACCAGTCAATAGTCTTGATATTCTTGTGGTTTGTAGATTTGTTTATATTTTTAGTCCTTAAAGCAGGATTGCTTATAAAACAAATTGTCAAACGATTGAGAAAATGAAAAAAATACTAAGAACCATACTGATCCTTTTACTGATTGCTTTTGTGATAATCCAATTTATTCGGCCCGTGGAAAACAAGAATGAAGAAATAGCGCAAGACCAAATCACTGCTGCTTATCCCGTTCCTGATAGCGTGATGAAAAATCTGAAAGTTTCTTGTTACGATTGCCACAGCAACACAACTGCTTATCCTTTTTATTGGAAAATTCAACCTGTTGCGTGGTTTCTAAATAATCATGTCGTCGACGGAAAAAGACATTTGAATTTTTCAATTTTCACCACTTATCCGCTTTGGCGCCAGCATGAAAATTTTAAGGATATAGTAGAGCAACTTAAAAAGGATGAAATGCCTTTAACCTCTTACACTTTAATTCATCGCGATGCGATTTTAACGCCAGATGAAAAGCAGCGAATGGAAGATTGGGCTACTGCTCAAATGAAAGAAATGGAAGCAAAATATCCTGCCGATAGCCTTGCGCGTCCTAAGCGACTCCAAAGGCCGAAAAGCGACTAAATCTAAAGTTCCGTCTTAAGCCCAAACCGGAAATCGACAGTTCCCGGATAAGAATTTACCGGAACATCTTTGTTGATGGGTTCAATTGCAAAATTGATCGTTGGCGAAAAGGTGAGCGAATAGTTCCCAAAAATATTATAGCTCAGGCCGAACCCAGCGAGGCCGCTAAAATAAAGCGGTTTAAGCCCATGGATTTCATGAATGTTTTCATGTTCAGTCTCATTTCCTTTATTTACATCAGTACTGATTTTCCCATGAGATAAAATGTTAGTGGAAACTCCCGCCAGCACATTTACAGACAACCGCTTATTGGTAATGTAAAATTTCGCCGCCACTGGAATGCCAGTGTATTGAAGAGAATGGTTTATGTTTTTAGTAAACAGGCTGTCGCCGATTTGAGGATTGGTGCTGAATGATGGCAGGGTGTAACCTTTGCCCGAGGATGTGTTGATCTGGTATTTTACAGATCCCTGGTTGTCACGTTCTGCGAAAATCTTTTCGGGTTCAAGATGCATTTTGATGCTTGATAAATTTAACCCGGTTTGCAACGACCATTCGTTATTCATACGATATTCAAGCCCAACTCCGAAAGAATAGGAATAAGATCCTTTTTCGTTTTTTTCAAGTTCCCGCGAAAACGGATTTCCGTAACCATGATCTTCGTCACGAAGATGCGAAAAGGGAATATTGGGCGAATAAAAAACCGTTGCATAAAAACGTGGCCGCGCAGAAATATGTATTGGTGTCTGTTTCATTGTTTTTGCCGGTGACAGATATGGAGAAAGGGTAGACGGATCCTTCAAATCTTGATTGCGATTTAAACTCAACAATTCGTGAGCGTCAAAAGTTACCGACGGCGGGGGAAGCAACTGGTTTTCAAATTGTGAAACGCTTTCTGATGGAGTACTTCCAGGTTTATCAATTAAGGACAAACCAGAAGAACCTCGTTTGTTATCAAGTTGAGTTATGTTCTTATTGAAAAATTTTGGCCGCCCTTTTGGTTGCTGAAGTTCCGTGGTTTTTTCATTTACAGGAGGCGCGGTCTTGTCAGCAACAATGGCTGTTTCTGAGTTCAAATTGTTTTTTGCTTTGTTCAACTGCCGTGAATCGGATTTGCCGGTTTCAATTTGATTTTCAGCTTTCTGTTTTTCGGTTGGAAGAGATTTCTCTCTCTGAAGTTTATGTCCAGAAGTTTCTTGAGTTCCGCCGGAAGGAGTTGGAGGATTTTCAGACGGATTTTTTGCGGAAGAAGGTTCAGAGGTAACCAAATTTTCAATCCTTGCCTTGGCTGCATTTTGTTTTTTCGATTCATTTCTAAACAGGTAAATGGTCATTGCAGCCAGGCCAACTGCCAGCAATGCTGTAGCCCATCGCAACGAATAATATTTTTTTCTGAATTTTAAGTTGTTGACTTTTTCCAGTGATTGATCAACCCTATTCCACACCTCTTCGGAAGGTAATTCTTCATTTCCTTCCAATCCCTTTCTAAACAGATCTTCAATATTTTGTAAATTTTTATCCATTCGTTGATTTTTGATTGGCAATTTTCATACTGTTGGTTACAGCGCGTTGTAAAATCAACTTCGCATCGTGCAGGTTCGATTTTGAAGTGCCCTCAGAAATATCAAGCTGTTGCGCTATTTCCCGGTGTTTCAATCCTTCAAAAACATACAGGTTAAAAACCAGTCTGTAGGCCGGTGGCAGATCCTGCACCATCTGTAGCAATTCTTTTTTGCCAAGGCGGCTTAAAATATCTTCATTTTCGTAGGGTATAATGTTGTCACTCTCTATACTCAAAACTGAATGCAATTTGGATCTTCCGCGATACTTTGCGATGGCACAAAACACCATTATTTTCCTGATCCAACCTTCGAAAGAGCCCGAAAATTTAAAATTGTGCAACGATTTAAAAACCTGCACGAATCCTTCCTGCATTATGTCTTCTGCTTCTTCGCGGTTTTTGGCATAGCGCAGGCAAACCCCAAACATCTTGGGCGCATATAATTCATACAAATTCCTCTGTGCGTGCCTCTCTTCCGCTAGGCATGATTTGATCAGTTGCCTGGTTGCTTCCAAATGTTCCGTCTCGTTTATATCCATAGTGGAAATAAATGCCAGGTTGGTTGGGTGTGACTTTTATTTATGCAAAGGTGCCTGTTTTGCAATAATTCGAGACTTCTTTCCTGCGCCAGTAAACAAACAAATAATGCAAGTTTTTATTTTGTGGCAGATAGTTGCAACGGTTTTGAAACCATTTTCATCAACCTTCTTTAAATTTGAACTTCTTCAAATTATCATTCACACAGATGTCGATCTTGTATACCTACTTTTTTTCTGTGCACCGCAAAATTTTTACTGCTGGTTTATTTCTGTTTTGTTTTTTTTCGTCGGAAGGCCAACGCAATGCTAGCAGTCATTTTTCGAAGCAGCTATCTTTTATCACGGAAAATGATTTTTACCTGATGCAGGGCAAAGATGGCTACCATACCAATGGGATAATGTTCAATTATAGCATTATTCACCATTCCAAAAGATCTTCCTTTGTAAAACAAGTGGATCAGTTCGAAATAGGGCAAAAAATGTATACCGCTTTTTCAAGAAAGATATTTACCCCGGATCAAATTGACAGACCGATAACCGGATATTTGTATGGTCAGTTTTTGCGCACGGGTTTTTTAAAAAGTCGTCAATTTTTGCAATGGGGTATTTCTGCCGGAACCATTGGCAAAGCCTCTTTAGCAGAAGCACTGCAAAATTCCTATCACAGGCTGATTCATATTAATGCCAGCTATTGGGGCTGGGTGTGGGATTACCAATTGAAAAGCGCATTTGGGATCAATTTTTCTGCGAAATATGGGAAAGGCTTGGTGGAGAACCCTAATTCACTTGTACAGCTTACTCCGGTGACACAGCTTTCTTTAGGTTCTCTTTTTACAAATGCAAGTGAAAGCCTGGTATTCCAATTTGGCAAGATGAATGTTCAAAGTAAAAGTGCTTACTGGGACGCGGCGCTCCACGACAAACAAGAAAATTTAAAGGCTGAAATTTTCTTTTATTATTATCCGCAGTTGACCTGGCAATTGTATAATGCCACCGTGCAGGGCGGCTTATTTACAAAAGATAAAGGGCCGATCGTTTCTGATCCCGAACCGTTTGTGCTTTTACAGCAGATGGGAGCTGTGTATTCCTTTAAAAGATATTCGTTACGGGCGGCAGTTACGTTTAAAAGTGAAGTTGCAAAGAGCCAGCGGTTCAATAACAAATATGGTTCATTGCAGTTGAGTTACCGGTTTAATTAAGATTCGATTTTTCCGGAAATAAAAAAAGAGACTTCGCTTAAAAAGTCTCTTGGAGTGGAGCTGCAGGGATTCGAACCCTGGTCCAAACACATTCGCCGTAAGCCTTCTACATGTTTATTTTTGCATTATTTGTCGGGAAAAAGCAGGAGCAAAACAAACCGACATTTTCCTTAGCTGAATGTTCTTAAGCGATGGTCACAGCCTTCCATCGCCGCAGCCCGTTTTGTTTTTGAGTCGGCGGAAGAGCGTGGCAACAGGCCTGCCCGCTCGACGGCCCTAATGGATGCGAATCTATCGATTACGCAGCCATGGCAAATTGTGTATTGCCATTTAAAGGTTTCGTATTCAGATTTAAGCGCTAATTACGCAACGCGCTACATGCTTATACTTACAAAGAACTATGCTGTCAAAACCGGTCAGCCCCAATAATTATGAACCTGCAAATTTACAAAATAATAAAGCATGAATTGATAAAGAATCAATAAAAATTGATTCAATATCAATAGTTCCGCTCATCATGTTGAATTATCAATCCTCGATTTATCAGTTACATTTACAAACTTTTTTAAGCAAATGGAAGAAATGGAACCAAGGAAGTTTTATGAAAAAAGGGTAGAAGAATTAGAGGTAGAGTTACAAAAGTTGAAACAAAAAAAATCGGCTTTTGGTTGGTTCCGGCTTGGTGCCATCATCGCCATTATCGCTGCTTTTTATTTTTTATGGTCATTAGGAATCGGGTATGTAATTGTTGCCACCCTTTTGTTACTGATCGTTTTTATTCAACTGATAAAAGCGGATTTGAGAAATCAGTCAAGGATTGGACATACGAGCCGGCTCATTAAGATCAATAACGATGAATTGAAATTTCTTGCAGGAAATTACCTGGTTTTTGATGAAGGTTTTGAACACATTCCCAAAGAACATTCTTATGCCAACGATCTTGATATTTTTGGAAGGGCCTCATTGTTTCAATATTTGAATCGCACCACTTCGGAGCCCGGCAGCCGCAAACTCGCTGACTTTTTAAAATCCCCGGCAGCCATTGATGTTATTGTTGAAAGACAAAAGGCTGTAAAAGAGTTATCAGGGAAAACTGTGTGGATTCAAAATCTGCAATCATATGGCAACAAGAATAAGATTACTTTTTCAACCAAAAACCGTCTTGAAAAATGGATGAAAGAGCCTCCTGTTTTTTTCGGGTTTCAACCATGGAAATGGTTGCGTTACTTATTGCCAGCGATTATTCTAACCGTTGTTACGCTCTACATTTTTGATGAAGTAGGAGATACAATTTTCTATTTGTCGCTTTTAGTTTTTGCAATCATTGCTTATCAAATTTATAAATATGTAGCGCCAATTCATGAACAACTTTCAAAGGCAGCTGATGAACTGAGTACGCTGTCTGAAAGCATTGCACTGATTGAAAACGAAAAATTCGAAAGCCCTTTACTAAAACAATGGCAGGCTGTTTTTGTGGAACAAAATAAGAAGACGTCAGAAGATATTTTGAAAGTGAAAAAGATTTTGGATAAGCTGGATATACGCTACAATATGGTTTTGTCTGCTCCATTAAATCTTTTGTTATTGTGGAATTTGCAACAGGTTCTTGATCTTGAAAAATGGAAAGAAACCGAACAAAACAATTTCAATTTATGGTTTGAAACGCTTGCTCAATTCGAAGCTGTAAACAGTTTTGGCGTTCTCTGTTTTAATAAACCGAATTGGATTTTTCCAACCATTAAAAGAGAATATTTTTCGATCGAAGGAACAGAAATCGGTCATCCGTTGATTCCCCATGAAAAGCGGGTTAATAATTTTATTGACATTCCTGATAATGCAGAACTCATGCTGGTAACGGGTTCTAACATGGCAGGAAAAAGTACTTACCTGCGAAGTATTGGCGTGAATATCGTTTTGGCAATGGCAGGTGCACCTGTTTGTGCGAAGTCGTTTTCTGTTTCGCACGTGCAATTGATCAGCAGCATGCGCATCACCGATAATCTTGAAGAAAGTACCTCAACATTTTATGCAGAATTAAAAAAACTGAAAACGATAATTGATAAAGTTAATGCCGGCGAAAAAGTGTTTATTCTGCTGGATGAAATTTTGCGCGGAACCAATTCTCTCGACCGCCACACAGGTTCAAAGGCATTGATCAAACAACTGATCAATAAAAAAGCTGCTGCCATCATTGCCACACACGACCTGGAACTTGCAACTTTAAAAGAAGATTTTTCAAAACATATTTTAAATTATCATTTTGATGTGCAGGTAAGCAATGATGAATTGTATTTTGATTACCGGCTGAAGCCCGGTGTTTGCAATAGTTTGAATGCTTCTATTCTGATGAAGAAAATAGGAATTGAGCTGTAATCACTTGTAATTTAAAAATATTGGCATCGAAGTTGACCTTTTATATTTCAAAAAATGTTATGAAGAAGATATATGTTTTAGGGCTGGTTTTATTGGTTTCTTTTAGTGGTTGTGAAACCGCGAAAACGATTATGGATTCGGTGGGGTCAACAACTGGCAACGGCGGCCTTACAACTGCGGAAGTAGTAGATGGATTGAAGACAGCTTTGCAATTGGGAACAGATTCTGCAACAAATAAACTTTCGAAACTTAACGGTTTTTATGCGGATGCAATGGTGAAAATATTAATGCCTCCGGAGGCACAAAATGTTGAGAATACTTTACGAAATGTAGGTTTGGGAGGCGTTGTAGATAAAGCGGTCTTGTCGATGAATCGTGCTGCAGAAGATGCTTCTAAATATGTAGGTGACATCTTCTTGACCGCCATTAAACAAATGACCATCCAGGATGCTTTCTCGATTTTAAGAGGCGGAAATACGGCGGCTACGGATTATCTAAGAGAGAAAACGACGGGTCAGCTGACGGCCGCATTTAAACCTATTATTTCAAAATCCCTTGACAATACGAACGCGACAAAATACTGGACTGACGTTTTTACCACTTACAATCGTTTCAGCAATAAGCCTGTAAATACTGATCTTACAGCTTATGTAACACAAAAAGCATTGGATGGACTATTTTACAAAATTGGTGTTGAAGAACAACAGATAAGGCAAGATCCCGCAGCGAGAGTTAAGGAGATTTTGAAAAAAGTTTTTGCAAATCCAAATACCGCTTCAGCTTTTTAGTGTTGATGAAATTATAAAATGGAAATTGCCGGAATTTGTTTGTTTGCTGTAGTTTATTTCTTATAACGGTAATGATTAGACGAAAACAAAGTTGTTGCTCCGGCATTACCGGGCATCAGAGGTTTATTCATCTGCCGAACTTGCTTTTTTGGCATTGAACTTGGGCTTCCTTTTCAAAATTAAAAAAGTGAAGAAGATTTATGTATGGCTGATTACACTTTCATTTTCTATAACAGGTTGTCACGCACAGCTTGACTCGCCGGCTCAAAAAGCTAAGAAGGTAGGCTATATCTGGAAACCGGATTTCAATAAAATTTTCAGTTTTGATGTTCCCATTCTTGAGATCATTATTCGAGGGTCGATTTTATATCTTTCTCTTTTTTTCTTATTGCGCATTATTTTAAAGAGAGAAACTGCTGCTATTGGCATTACCGATCTGCTGGTAGTTGTTTTGTTGGCCGATGCTTCACAAAACGCCATGTCCGGCGGTTATACTTCACTTCCTGATGGCTTACTGCTAGTGTCGGTAATTATTTTCTGGAGCCATTTTCTCAATTGGCTTGGTTTTAAATCTCCTTTTTTTTATAAAATTATTAAGCCCGCGAAACTTCTTTTGGTAAAGGAAGGTCGTATGATCAGGAGAAACATGAAGAAGGAATTGTTGACAGAAGAAGAACTATTGAGCGAGATACGTTTAAATGGCGTAAAGGAATTGAAAGATGTAGAGGAAGCCTATATGGAAACAGACGGAAGGATAAGCGTAATCACTTATAATCCTAAAAGCCATACAGGAAGAGGGAATGACAGGAAAAAAGTAAGTTGACCGTTTTTTCCAGGATCAAAATGAATGATGTAACTGTAATGCATATACGAAAATAACTTACCTAAAACTCACTCAGCATTTTTTATTGCATTCGCCAGGGATTCATAAGTCTCATTATAACTTTCTAATCTTTCGTCATCTATAAAAAAGGTTGGTGTTTCTGTCACTTCACTACGGATGCCGCTTTCAATATCGCTTTCTATTTTTGAGGTTACATTTTGACTGTTGTAGTCGTTCTCAAATTGTTCTAAATTGAGACTCAACGACTCTGCAAAATAAATGAGATTGTCTTCGCTTAGCTGATCCTGTTGTTCGTAAATAAGATCGTGCATTTCCCAGAATTTATTTTGTAAACCCGCTGCTTCTGCGGCTTGCGCAGCAATCATGGCTTCAGCATTGGAATCGGACGGAAAATTCCTGAATACAAAAAGCAATTCATTCGGAAAGTCTTTCATTAATTTTTTTACAATAGCATGTGCTTCTCCACATGGACGAGATTGATAATCGCCATATTCTACAAGAGTGATTGTGGCTCCCGGTTTTCCTAACTGGTGATCGAGGGAACCAACAGGAGTAGTTAATTCAACCATAATTTCGAAATTTTAAAGGATACTTTCTTGTGTTTTTCATTTTAGGAAAATTGAATAGTAATAATCAAGATTGATGCCGCTTTGAGTCAAAACACTTCGAATTGATAAATAGTGGATAGTTTTGTGTCAAATTCAAAGGTGATGAAAAACGAACCGCTTAAAAGAAATGAGAATCTTGTAAAACTTTCAAGAGATCATCATGCAGGTCTTTTATTTTGTTGGAAGATCAGGCAAGGGGTTAAGTATCATATAGAAACAAGCCGCATGATCAAGTATGTCAAATATTTCTGGGATCATCATTTTGCCTCACATTTCAAGGAAGAGGAAGAGTTTCTTTTTGCACCATTTCGTGATGAAGAAGTTCAAAAGGCGCTTGATGATCACCAAAAAATTAAAACGTTTGTGGAGAAGGTGGGAGTTTCAGGAATGGAAAGTGAAGATGATATCTTATTGGAACTTGCGGACACAATCGATGATCACATCCGTTATGAAGAGAGGGTTTTGTTTCCTCACTTGCAGGAGCGGTTGTCGGAGCAACAACTTGAGTTGATTGGCGAACAAATCGTGGACGAACCTTTAACGGACAATTTTGAAGATGAGTTTTGGAAAAAATCCAGTTCTCTCTAAGCCCCATTGATTATTGCAGTAAACAAACAAATAAGCGACTTTTTTGTTTTCTAAAACTCTTATTTTTATCCGGAAAAATTAAACTTTTGAAACAGCTTTTTCTTCTTCTTATTTCTTCTGCAACCTTCTTTTTTACTATGGCTCAATCTAACGAAAAGGTAAATATTCCCGGTTATTATATCCACAAAAACAGTTTCACCGATTCCTTGGAAAAAATTGTTCGGGATGTATATCTTGATGGAATTTATGATGCCGGTGAAGACGGAATGGAAAAAATTTCTTTTGCTGTAATTGATTTGAATGGCCGGAAACCTTTACTGGGCGGCGTTAATATGAAGAATTTTATTTACCCGGCTTCGCTGTATAAAATGTATGTGGCAATGGAAGTTTTGAAACAGGTAAGCGAAGGGAAATATTCTTTATTCAAATCTTATGTAGTAAAATCGCCAAATGATGTGGATCAAACAAGCGAGATCGCCTGGGACCCACGGCCGCTGCTGCATGATGGGGATACGGTAACTGTCGATTATTTACTGGACCTTATGATTACAAGAAGCGATAACTCAGCGGCAAATTGCCTGATCGATATTGCGGGAAGAAAGAACATCAATCAAACCATGCATGACAACGGCTGGTATGGGAGCGAAGTGACAAGAAAATATTTGAGCCGCAAATTTGAAGATCCGGGATATGACACGATTCGTGGAACGGAAACCTGCGCTTTGCATGCAGCCGACTTTATGTATAAAATTTATGCGAATAAATTGGTCAATCCCTGGGTGAGCCAGCAAATGAAGGTTCTTCTGGGAAGGCAACTGGACACGACAAAGCTTTCTACGGGGCTTCCATCAAATGTGATGTTTTATCATAAATCCGGCTGGTGGAACTATTTTACTTGTGATGCGGGAATTGTGGATGACGGGGAAAGCAGGTATGTGATTGCTTTGCTCACACCTGTTACCGAAGAACAAGTTCGTGCCAAAATGAAAGAGTTGTCAAAACGAGTGTTTGAGTTAATAAAGTCTTTGCATTAGCCGAACCGCGTTGTCGAAACGGAAAATAAAAAAGAAGCCGTCCTTTTGAGACAGCCTCTTTTTTATTTTCTTAGGTTACCAACGGCGCAATCTTTTTGGCGTCAGGTTCGCTTCAATCAGTCATAAAACGATCGATGGATAGAATGGATTTTATTCCGATCGCATTATCTGATTGGCGGTAAAAATAGATACCGGCCTCAACAGTATTTGTAGTAAATAAACTAATTGGCTGTAGAAAAAAAACGACAAAAAGTTTGCCTCTTCTTCAGATCATGAAGAGATGATCACATTGTGGGCCTTGGCAAGATTGGTTAGATCGATAATGTTGTGGCAACGTAATTTTTCAAATATTCGTGCTTTATGGGTACCAACTGTAGATGTATGAACATTTAGCTTTTTAGATATTTCGGCAACAGATTCGCCCTGCGCGAGGTGTTGTACAATTTCAAATTCGCGCGCAGATAATTTATCAAATGGATTTGCAGATTCCTTTTTTGATTGCATGTCTGAGACAATTTTTTGAGTCAGTTCCGGGCTTACATAAGTTTTATTATTTAGAACGGTAGTAATGGCTCTTTCTATTTCTTTGTTAGGCGCATCTTTTCGCAGGTAACCCATTGCGCCCAGTTTTAAATATCTTTTCGCGTACACTTCCTCTGCATTCATGCTGAACATGATAATCTTTGAAGAAGGGTTAAGAGCCAGGATATTCTCAACAGTTCCGAAGGAGTCTGTTTCAGGCATATTAACATCCATTACCACAAGATCGTAATTCTTTTCCTTGATCTTTTGTAAGGCTGATTCCCCGTTGAAGGCCTCATCAATATTAGTATGTGGCAAAAAATCGTAAATCAACAGTTTTAGTCCTGTTCTCACTATCGAATGATCATCTACAAGTAAAATGTCGGGCATGCTCTATTTTCCTTTTTATATTTCAGGCCTTTAAAAACCAAATGTAAATTATTAAACTTTTTAATGGAAATTTCTTTAGGAAAAATAGTTGTCAGAAAGACGCCAAATTACGTGTACTCATGACTGTTGCATTGGACGGATCAATGAAGAAACCTGGCAGAACGTTTTTTAAAGGAATCAATCGTACGCAAATACCGCTGTCGTTTTTCTTTAACATGGCATTAATCTTGAACAATATAGTATTCCCTTAAAATCTTCGTTTCTTTGATACAAATATTGACAGATTGACAAGTGAAAAATATATATGAGTAATAACTTTTTTTTGAATGGGCCCGAGGATGAGATGGAATTTATGCCCATGATTCCTTTGCATGAAGATGGAGACGGAAATGATGAACAGCCTATTCCTGCTGAATTACCGCTTCTTCCTTTGAGAAATACCGTTCTTTTTCCAGGCGTTGTAATTCCAATTACTGTCGGACGAGATAAGAGCATAAAAGCAGTTAACGACGCCTATAAGGCTGACAAATTGGTAGGAGTAGTGTCTCAAAAAGACAGCCAGGTAGAAGAACCGTCTGCAAATGACTTGGTAAATATCGGAACGGTTGCAAAAATTCTAAAACTGATTAAAATGCCCGATGGCGGAACTACCGTCATCATCCAGGGGAAAAAGAGATTTACAATCGACGAGATTACTTCTGAAGATCCCTATTTTAAAGCTAAAATAACGGTACTGACTGATGAAGAATTAAAAGATGATACGGACTTTGATGCGATGGTCGGATCGATCAAAGAACTTTCAAGCCAAATCATACAACTCTCGCCCAATATGCCTTCTGAGGCGACCATTATTTTAAAGAATATTGAAAATCCCGCTTTTTTAATTCATTTCGTGAGCAGCAATCTCAATAGCAATATTCTTGAAAAGCAAAAATTGCTGGAGATACAGAATATAAAAGAAAGAGCTGAGATGTTACTTAGTCTGCTGCAGACAGAATTACAATATGCCGAATTAAAAAATAAAGTAACGAACAAAACACGCGCTGAATTGGATAAGCAGCAGAAAGATTATTTTTTGCAGCAGCAATTAAAGGCGATAAAGGAAGAATTGGGTGGCGATAATGTGGCGGAAGTAAAGGAAATGCAGAAGAGGGCAGAAAGCAAAAAATGGCCCGCGGCTGCAAAGGATATGTTCAACAAAGGCATCGAAAAGCTTGAGCGTATGCATCCTTCTACGCCGGATTATTCCGTGGTTTATAATCACCTTGATTTGATGCTGGACTTGCCCTGGGAAGAATACACCAAAGATCAGTACGATTTTAAAAAAGCTAAAAAAATTCTTGATCACGATCACTATGGAATGGAGAAGATCAAGCAAAGGATATTGGAATATCTGGCAGTATTGAAATTGAAAGGTGATATGAAAAGTCCGATTCTGTGTTTTATTGGTCCTCCGG
>Ga0157371_10001539_pt1 | contig 23714 bp, 24 predicted proteins | sample C45metaG_FD_113462 | JGI IMG/M metagenome (GOLD analysis project Ga0157371, IMG submission 113462) | Corn rhizosphere microbial communities from Kellogg Biological Station, Michigan, USA - C4-5 metaG | ecosystem: Host-associated > Plants > Roots > Rhizosphere > Soil | place: USA: Michigan...
ATGATCTGTTCGTCGGAAAAACGCTTCTTCATGGGGATGTCCTCATGTGGCTTATGAAGACATTACTAACATCGCGGTGTATTAATCAACGGGGAGCAGGTCAGAAGGGCGAGAAGACGATACATAGCAATTGCTATACTTACATCTGTTTCTTTCTCTTCTAAATCCCAAATGTCTACTTTGTTTAGCCGTGAAGGTGGTTCGCCTGGAGTATACGATGGTGCTCTTCCATGCTCGAGGCGGTGTCTCCCTAAATGGACAGCTACGCCATTAGCTTTGAGAGCTCGAATGTATGTATCTTGAGCTTCTTTGGATGCAACGCCCCTAGTTGCTAGAGCGGGTAGGACTGGTGAAGTGAAATAGTTGACCTGATCTGTGAACGACTCAGGGTTTTGGATATTTGTGATGTAAGCCAACAGGGCAGGTAGATTAAGCCATTTATGAGGCGTCTCTGCTAGCAAGCCGTAAAATAGATTATACCCGTCAACGAAATAAGCTGTTCGCACGAATTCTCGTCCTTCAGAAACGAAAAAACCGGCTCAAGGCCGGTTTCTTCACCCTAACGGCCAGAGAACTTAATCTCTGCGTTCAGGGTTGAGTAGTAGATTCATAGTACGAAGCTTTGACGGATACGTCAACCCTTTAATCAAAGTCAAACTTTGGACGTAGCATTAGACGAAGCACTAAAATTTCGATGAACCTAAGGGGTAAGTTTGAATCGTTTCAGATGCATTTACTTGTGCAATATTAAATTGCTCACTATCAACTAATGCAGACATAAATTGCAATGCACTCTTAACCTGAAGTTATTATTTCCAGACTAACAACCTCGGTAACTTGGCCAAATAACCACTAAAAATATATGGTTATTTACAAAATCAGCCAATTAGAGTAGCCAATAAATATATGGCCAATTTAAACTGCTTCGACATATAATTAGCCTGTAAAAACCAACAGGCCATTTTAAGTATACCCGCCGTCATTCCTTCCTCAGCATCGCCACGGCCTCATTACCCGGCATCGAAAACTGCACCCGGTGACGTGCCGCCACGTCCAGCGCAAACACCTTCGTATAGACTTCCGTTGACTTCAGGCTCTTGTGCCCCATCAGGCTCTGCAGCGCCTTCAGCGGGATCCCCGCGTAAAGCATGTGCATGGCGTAGCTGTGCCGGAAGGTGTGCGGCGTCACCGGCACCGAGAAGGTCACGCCGTCTGACGCAGCGGCCGCCACGGCTTCGCTGATCCAGGTGCGCACGGTGCGGTCGGTCACGGTCCAGAGGCGCACCTTTTCCGTCCGGCCGGTGTCAGGACTGCGCCGCTCAACCGGGATCCGCAGCGTGGCCACCATCATCTCCAGCTGGGCGATGTACTGCGGATCGGACAGCGGAACCAGCCGGTGCGGTACCACACCGGATGGCGCGCGACCGGGGCCGCGGGCGGCTTTTTCACCGCGCTGCTTGAGCGTGGCCAGCTGCACAAACGGATGGGGTGGCGTCAGGGTGAAGTCGGACCGGGTCAGGGCCAGCGCCTCGTTGATGCGCGCGCCGGTGTTCCACATCGTGGTCAGCAGCATCTTGCGGTGCAGGTCCGGCACGTAGTGCAGCAGGGCGCTGACCTCCGGGGCCAGCAGGTATTTCGGCAGGTCCTCGACAAGGGCTGCCATGTGGCGCAGCGCCAGCGCAGCCGGGTAATCAATCGCAACCGGCAGGTGCGGCGGGCCGGCATAGCCGCCGGCCAGCGCCGGCAGCGTGGAATAAGTCATGGAATGTCACCTTTGTGTGGCACTTCTGTTTTGTCTTTAGCGGCCTTCACTGCCTGAATCGCCGCCAGCGAACGTGCAGGCAGGCGTGCCTGCGCGGAGCGCCTAGTTCTCTCCGGTTGCCAGGCATACCGGAGTACCCGCTGCGCCCTCGAAGGAGAGGCGTTCAGACGTGATTCCGGAAAACCGGCAAGCCTGCGCAAACGGCGCGCCAGGATGAATGCCTTCAGGCCAGGCCGGGTAACCGGGTGCGCCACGCCGTTAACTATCTCTACTGCCTGCACGTCTGCTCCTGTTTAAAAGGTTTACTCCGGGTGCATCAGCGGCGACCGGTGTCCAGCTCACGGGCCAGTTCCACAAATTCTTCATGTCCGGTCTCGAGATACCGCCCCTAGATACGCGCGTCGTGTCCGGACAGGCCGGACGGGTTGCCCGTGAAGTAGTCCTGCAGCACCTGGACGCAGTGGGCGTAGGTGTCCAGCCCGGAAGCGAGGACGGGCAGCGCGTCCTCGTGGATCAGCTCCGCCCGGAAGGTGTCATAGTGGCGGCGTATCAGGCCGAGTCCGCCTGCGGAGGCCATCCGGCAGTTTCCCGGCTGCGGACACTCCGCAGCGTTCCGGATGAGTTCAAACGCGTAGACAAAATCGTTGCTGTGCGTGATCAGCACGGACATGAACTCAACGGCGAATCATGCATGGCACTGGAGGACGCACCCCCGCCCAAGCAGCAGATCGTATGTTCGCGCTCGTTCGGCCAGCGCATCGATAAGGCAGAAGACATGCAACACGCTGTCTGTACCTATGCGGTGCGGGCAGCCGAAAAGTTGCGTGAACAGGGTTCACGCTGTCGGCACGTCTCGGTATTCATTGCTACCAGCCGATATGCCACAGAGCCGCAATACGGTAACGCCAGAAGCGTCAGCCTGCTTTATCCAACGTCAAATACCCGAGACATTGTAGAGGCCGCTCAGAAAGCGCTGGCGGCGATATGGCGGGAGGGATACCGCTTTGCGCGGGCTGGGATCATGCTTGGTGACTTTTACACAAAAGGTGTGACTCAGCTTGACCTGTTCAGTGAACAACAGCCACGCGCCGGGGGCGATAAGCTGATGGCGGCCATTGACCGTATAAACAGCGCGGGACGCGGGCAGGTTTACTTTGCGGGACAGGGACGTGACAACGACTGGCAGATGAAAAGAGAGCACTTATCTCCCCGCTACACGACCTGTCTGAGTGAACTTCTGCTCATTGACTTAAGCTGGTGAGAGGAATGCCCGGACATTGTCCGGGCATTATGAATGCGGGCTATTGCTGAGGGCCGAAATTTAGGCTTGGCGTTCTAAGAAGCAGATCGCGGGCGCGGTAAGTGCCAGTGCTATTGCCATTGAAGTCAAGATAGCCTTGATTATGAAGCCAGCCTGTCATTTCGGTTATGTCGTCGTACAAAGCTTTGCGGTTACCAGTGTTCAGCAAAAATTTTTCTGTAGTTGATGTATGCACTTCACTCGCGGTTTGAGAAAAGCCAGGATTAGCCATGACAAGGGATGAACCCGCTGATTTGAGATGGGCATTCATAATTGCATGGGGTTCGCAGGCCGCGAACTGTGGCAGTTTTTCGATATAATAGTGCCGGATAAAACTGTATACACTGTCATAGTTGAACTGTGTGTTTACCATCAACTTCTCCTTATTGTAATAAAGTAAGTGTTTCCGCTGCTCGCCATGGCTGTTCGTTCCTCGCAGGCTGCGGTACGCCTCAACCACGACTGTGCGGCGGGCTGAAAAAAATATAAAAATCTCAGTTATTCACATTAACCATTCATCAAATTAATCAACTAAATGGTGCTGCCGGATAACAAATTTAATTAAATGCTGAAGAACCTATATAAGCAGACGCAACGACTATAACCACTGCGACAGCAATTAATGAGTAGCGAATATTTATATATTTGTTCTTTAATTCAATCAAGACGGTTGGCTGATTTAAATCATATTTGATATGATTTTTTTTCATCAGGGGCTGATTTATGGCTAAAAAGCGTTTAGATGGTGACAGGTTCATAGAGGCCGCGCTGACGGCCATAAAGGCAGACAGCAGCCCACGTGAACTTTATGTTGCCATTTTCGGGATCGAACCAGACAGGCTGGAATTGCAGAAATTTATTAACCGACTTAACCCCGTCAGATCCAATCCAAGCACTGATTTTCTGGGCATGTGCGTTATGCACAGCAAGCATCTGAAAACAGTAACCCTGGCAGAGTTTTTTGGATTAGATGATCCAGATAAAAGCTGAAGTGTTGTATGAAGCCTGGGAAATGATTTAGTAGGAAAGTGTCGGCGCGGGGTACAGTTTATTTAGCCCTGGTCAGGGATGAATAAACCACACAGACACACTGAAATTATCGGATTTAAACAACATTAAATCAATCAGATATTTTAATAATTGTAATGTACAATACAATTATAAGTCACCAAAAAAGGCCCGGTTGGGCCTTATTTCAGAGTGACCGTAGCATGACGGCGATGGCGCAGAGAAACCGCGCTGGGTTCACGGCCAGCAGCCAGTTTACCGTCTTTAACCTGCAACTCTCCGGTCTGTAGTTTCGCCTTCACAACGACCTGAGACGCCGCCTGCATCATCAGGCGCTGACGAGCCATGACAGGATTGAATTGTGTATCTTTAACAGATGATGGCATAACCTCTACCTCCACGGCTTAACCCATTAATTACCCGCCATTCTTCAGGAATCATGCCCGCAATCTTAGACGGCTTTCCATTCCTGGCTGGTATCAGTCCTAGCATTATATCATAAACGGTGGTGAGATCCGTTTTTCTGTTCAAATCCTGAGCGGTTGTGGCCGCATAAAACAGATAACCTCCGGGAGCACGAATATTGTAATGATGCTCAATGATCGAGATAACTTTTAGCAGTGTTACCGGGCTGGCGGCCTGAGCCGGTTCTACATGATTGAACCCGCCAAAATCCTCTCCTGTCAGATCGCTCACTGCATCAAACATCACTTCGACCATACCGGAAGCCGGAAACTGAAAGTTGGGCAGTTCTATATCGTAGCCTTTTGCGCGCATTTCCTGTTCGTTTTGGATTTCATGAAACACAATCACATATGCCTGGTCGGAGACGTTAAACTGTCCCGCCACAAAGCGTTGTCCCCACTCTTCATACTCGGCAAGTGGAGGGGTATAGATAGGGATCGTCATAACTTCAGTCCTTTTGTATGTCACTGCATAGTGCCAGCTTGCCTTTCTCTTGTCTCAAAGCGTTCAGGGTTTGGACGCGATTTCCTTTCACCGGGCGTGTATCTACCTTCAAGCTGCTTTGCCGTCACTCCTGTATCCTCAAGCATCATTATTTTGTCTGTATATGTTCCTTCATATTTCGTGGAGAACAATGACTGCACCAGCGTCAGATTTCCGCCATCCAGCTTACCGGTAACCGCTTTCTCAGCCTGAGGGTTCAGAGGTTTGACGCTAGAGTAGTCAACTCCGAGAGACAGCGTCTCAAAAACCTCATTCAGGCTACTCTTCAGATTGAGCGTTTTATTCTTGTCAATCTGGTTAATGTTTTTGTTGTAAGCCGCGACGACACCATGCACGCTGGGCCAGTTGAGTTCATGGTTGACAAAGCTGTGAACGGCAGTCACGTCGCTGAAGCCGATAATCATTTTCGGTGTGGATAAAGATATGCGTTTTCGGCTTGAATGGAGAGCAGGGTAAAGGTTAAGTGCCCCTGACCCGCCCCTGACGAACCAGAGGTAGCGCACATTCCTGTCACTGAGGGCGTCAGTGAGCGTTTTTGCCCGGTTCTCATCGGTGTTAACGTAACCAAGCCGGGTTGGCTTCTGGTCAAGATAACGCTGGTCAACGGAGTAGCACAGGCTGGAGAACGCTTTCTCAATCTCAGGAATGGCATTTTCGTCATACTGCGACGAGCTTGCAATCAGATATATTGTTCCCTTCTGCTCGGAACAGTATTTTTGTCCGGATATTTCGGTAGGTACAGTGTTTTTCTTAACGAGAGGGTGAGAGGAGACGTACATCCGGACAGGGAAAGCAAAATGAGAGGTGCGATAGCCTTCACTGCCATCCTGTTATTTAACTGCGTCATATTTATCCTCCTGAATAATATGTTGAAGGCTTTAAGTTGTTGCTGATAACGAATAAGCGAAACAGACCGTCACTAATCAGTGATGGATAAAAAATGCCTGCGGATAATCCCGCAGGCATTTTGCCTGCTGAAAACTCCAACTATCCCGGACGCGTCGGGCGCCTCCCGATAGGCCAGAAAAGTCAGAACCTGACCTGCCGTTACTGCTCATTGCCTGGATGAAGGTATGTTTGTGTCTGACCTGGCCCCGCCGCTGAGGGGGATTCGCGTCCATCTGTTCCCATCCATCAGCTTCCCTGAAGAAAACTGAGCGGTGCCGGGTGCCTCCCGGTGAGTCAGGAAATGCCACACCTGACCCGCTAATTGGCAGGCTTTCACCCCTTTGTGGCTTAGCCCCGCCGCTGAGGGGGATTCACCGCATAAGAAAAATAGCACATATAACACAATAGACGTAAGCGACGAGGGGAGCTTTTATCTAAATCCGACTTATTCAACAAAGCCTCATTAAGTTGAAATCATTACCGCACGTGTAAGATGGATTTTCCACGGCAGCAGACCGCGCAGCCGGCTCACTGTCCAGTCCCTGATATATCCCGGGACGCAGCGAAGCCACGGCCCGGGGTTAAGCCGACAGGTGCCGTTTAGCGACTACAGTACGCCACTCAGCCGGTCGTGGAAGGAGTGAACAGAATGCTGACCTTTCCCGAGTACCTCCCGGCCATTAGGCTGTTATAAGGCACGGGACTGACCTTCAGGGTGACAGTAGAGGGTACGCACGGTACGGTGCCCGGTATGCCGGGCAACTGCAAATATTTCAGCCGGGACTGTGCCGCGCCGCCGTTCTGCATGTTGTCCCAGTAGAAAGATTCGCGGTTGTACACCTCCTGAGGGGTACCCGTGGGGTCGGTGAGGCTGACCGTATAGGGAATTTTTCCTGCGCCGTCTTCCCTGTATACGCCAAAATCCCGGGATGTGTTGGTGGCATTCTCATCCTGGAAGGTCAGCGCATACCGAGATTTAGAAAGCCCCGCGCCGTCATAAAGGCACAAGTCGATGCTGGCGCTGCCGGAAGCCATGGCGCTTTTACTTCCGCCAGAAGGCCTGACGGGGAGGGTAAGAGAAGCATTCGAGGTATTCTGCAGCGGAAAGAACACCGCCGCTGGGGTTTCGCCGATATGCACCTGAATAGACGATCCCGCGAGTGAATAATCAAACTGGTGCATATGGTCGGCCCTGAATGCGATACTGGGCAAGGCACCGGACCATACCTTCAGATTCTGACCGGCATGCGACAGCGCTTTAACCGGATCGTTAATGACAACGTCAGCCAGCTTTGTTCGGGGAATAGAAACTTTGTATATGTACCATAGTCCTGTCGCCGTTCGGTTGGTCTTGCCGGTATACCTGGCGGTAAGGCCTACTATGAAGGCAAGGGATCTACTCGGGTCACACACCGTTTCGGTTCCTGTATCGGTATAGCGAAGAATCCCGATAGTGTCGCCTACATCGATTCCATAGATAATCGGACAGCCCGGATTGGGCGTGCCTGGGATACTCTGTGCAAGCATATACATGCTGCCGGCATATGATTCTTGAGACGATAACAGACTGTCGATTTCCAGATCCTGACTGGGGAGATAAATAGTTCCTATCACGGTCCCTTTTCTGAGGCCTGTAGCAGATACATCCTTTCTGACATATTCAAGCTGATAAGGCTGTGAAAATGCCGGTGCACTCTCAAAATAAAGCATCATTATTACGATGGTCATCAGCACACGTGACGCATAGCCGCAAATTGTAGGTATGGTTAAATTCATCATGTTAAAAAATCCAGGGGAAATTTCGTCGCATCGAAAATGATTAATTGCTAATCGGACATCGTAAGATGATAACGTTCAATTTGGCGGCATTGTTCGGGCTTTTAGGAAAAACTGAGTTTCCAAAAAGGCAAACCTTAATGACAGGGTCGCAAGATGAACCGGTGCTACAAGGAAAACATCGCCACTGAACGACACAGTTCAAAACCGACAGGTAGACTTCGGTGATACACTCCACAGAATCACTGATTATTAATTCCTTTGTAACCGCCATTTCACTTTCATTTATCATCCAGCGTGGCGTTCGGTATACGAATCATGCAGATCGTGATGACATTCATCGACCTTCCATGAGCAGTTCACGGATCTGGTTCACGGGCCAGTCTTAGATACGACAGATGACTTAACGCAGCCAGACTTCCGGGTCCGCGCCGTAAAGCCGGCAGGTGCCGATTAGGGAAGGGAGTACAGTACCGCAGACAGCTCACCGCTACTATCCGAACCGGCGAAGTGAACCGTACCTGTTTTTCGGGAGACTAAACTCTCAGTGATAGGAGACCCGAAATGACATCCAAACGAGCAAACCGCTACCCACCAGAGCTGCGTGAGCGGGCTGTCCGAATGCTGCTGGAACAGCGCGGTGAATATCACTCTGAACATGCCGCTATCAACTCCATCGCGCCAAAAATTGGCTGTAGTACCGACACACTCAGAGCCTGGCTGCGTTGACATGAACGCAATAATGGTGCAGGTGATAGCGGGCTCACAGGCGATGAACGTCAGCGACTCAAAGAGCTGGTGCAGGAGGTTCGTGAGCTGCGGCGCAGCAACGATATTCTGCGCCAGGCCTCGGCTTATTTTGCGAAGGCGGTGTACGACCGTCTGTGGAAAAAATAATGCCGCTGCTGGATACCCTCAGCGGTAATCACGGGGTCGGACCGGTATGTCATGAGCTGAATATCGCCCCGTCGACGTACTTCCGGCACCGTGAATACCGCCAGCATCCGGAGAAACGTAGTCAGCGTGACCACCGTGACGACCAGTTGAAACCGGAAATACAACGAGTGTATGACGAAAACTACAGCGTCTATGGCATCCGTAAAGTCTGGAGGCAGTTGCAGCGTGAGGGCTTCAGCGTGGCCAGATGCACCATCGCGCGACTAATTAAGGCTATGGGGCTGGCCGGAGTTCTTCGGGGTAAAAAAGTGCGGACTACGGTCAGCCGGAAAGACGTTGCGGCAAGCGACAGGGTAAACCATCATTTCGTGGCAGAACGGCCCAATCAGCTTTGGGTGGCAGATTTTACGTACGTGAGCACCTGTCAGGGGTTGCCTGTGTGGCGTTCATCATCGACGTGTTCGCAGGTGTTATCGTGGGCTGGCGGGTGTCATCGTCGATGGAAACCACGTTCGTACTGGATGCGCTGGAGCAGGCCCTGTGGGCACGGTGACCGTCCGGGACTATCCATCACTCGGACAAAGGCTCGCAGTATCGTTGGCGTACTCGCAGCGGCTGCAGGAAGCAGAGCTTCTGGCTTCAACGGGCAGCACGGGTGACTCTTATGATAATGCCATGGCCGAAAGTATTAACGGGCAGTATAAAGCGGAGGTGATACACCGGCAGAGCTGGAAAAACCGACAGGAAGTGGAGCTGGCCACGCTGGCCTGGGTGGCCTGGGTGGCCTGGGTGGCCTGGTACAACAATCGTCGGCTGCTTGAGCGGCTCGGCCATATCCCACCTGCTGAAGCAGAAAAAGCATATTACGCTTCCATCGGGAAAAAGGATCTGGCAGCCTGTTCCCGGACTTAACTCTCTCCCAAAAACCCGGTACGGTTCAAAGTATTTTTATCACGCACCACATTTTTACTACCCGCAGTATCTTTCACGTGGTTCATTGAAAAACACGAAATGAAAATCGCTTTTATTCAAAGTAATAATATCTCAAGGAGATGATTGATATACGATAACAATTTAATGAACAAGGCATAAGGTGTGAACGAAAATCAGCAATACCGAAATTATAGTGCCATGGTATGTATACAGGATAATGGAATTAATAAAATAAGCGCAATAACGGGATACATACACAGCAGGATAATAAACCACCTCAAGATCCTGAAAAATAAAACCGTCTGCTTATCCCTGAGCGCTTTAAGCAGTGGCTCACTTAAAATACCGACAAGTATCAGTCGACACTGTCGCCACGTGTTTTATTGAAAAAAATAGTCTAAATAGAAAATTATCGAAATATATGGCATTCGATTTTTATAGCACCTTTTGTTATTGTAATTCATATAATTACATACTTTCCATTTTGGAAAATCTGTTTTTTTGTTTTGCTAATTGATATAATCAGATTAATAAATAAAATGATTCTCTTATTTAATCCGGGGAAAATTAATTAATGCGATTTTATCTGAAAGATTTTTGCATCTTCATCAATGTAGCTGAGACAGGGAGTCTCTCTCAGACCGCCGCAATAATGAGCCTCAGTATTTCATCCGTGAGCAAGAGGCTCGCTCGACTTGAGGCGCATTTACAAACCACACTTTTCGAAAGAAACACGCGCGGCGTACGTCTTTCTCCATTAGGAAAAGAGGCTTACATTAAATCAAAGGAGATAACTAATGCCTTCTCTGCCTTCATAGATGATATTCGTGGGTCAAAAGTATTATGGCTAAATGTACAAGTTGAAAAGTCCATCAGGACAATTCCATTTATAGACTGGGTATACGATTACGCCAGCACTTCGACTGAGGCCAGGATGAAATACAAATCAACCCTCTCTGTCCGAAGCCAGCCTCTGAACATCAACGACCTGGTCATTAGTTCGGTTAAGTCATCATGGCCTCTGGCAATACACAGGAAACTTGAACCAGTAAAAAGAAAGATATTCGCGAGCTCAGGGTGTTCAGGTGATGTTTCTCACCTCTCTCTTGATTCATCGAAAGTTATATTTTACTCAGAAGATGAGAAAGAACAACCCTTAATTTTTAACCAGAAAAATGGCGAAGAAATCAGGTTATCGCCTGTAATGATAACAGGTGATATATCTCAGGTTATCAGCCTTTCAGAAGTTAAAGATATCATTATAGTCGGCCTCCCATCTTATCTTTCTAAAAAATATGAGGACCAGGGCCTTATACACGAAGTCATGCCCGAATGGTCGGCAAAAAAAATCCAGTATTATTTAATCTGGAAGGACAGGAAATACTATAATGATGAATTCAGTAATTTTCTTGACTTTTTGGAGTCAAAATTCTCTGATTTCATCCTGAATTAAAAGTCGCTAATCCAGAATACATAATGATCTATTGCTTAGCATTACTTCAGTAACGTCATTATCAAAATCCTGCGCCAAACTATGTTTTAAACTGGCTCATGAATTGATTTTTTTAATTAAATGCTTGTTAGTGGTTTAGCCTGAGATAAAACCGGTCTTTACTTCAGGCTCGTGCATTTTAAATGTTTTTTGATAAGACAAGCTCCATGATGTTTTTTATTTGCAATTAATATCATTGAGTCACATCACGCGCAATTATTATTTCACTCCTAAAATACGAATGTCGTAGATCAATATAGCCTCTGGAGGAATACCTGACGGGAGCTGATCTTTTCCATAGGCAAGCTGTGCCGGAACGACCAAACGCAGCGCACCTTCATTTTTAATGACACTCAGTGCATGCTGAAATAAGACAGGATATTGGTTAAGTTTCAGGGTGACCGCCTGTTTGTCGGCTATCATGTCATTAATTGTCTGGCCTCCTGCGAGGCTTTCCCGCATCACGGTAGTGATAGTGCTATCTGAGCTCAGTTTTTCTCCCGTGCCTTGGTTCATGATCTCATACCAGAATCCATAATTATTTTTTTTAACATCTTTCCGCTGCAGAAACGTTTGAAAAAAAATTTCACCCTCAGTTATTATTTTTTTATTGTTCTTGACCTCATCATCGTTGTCCTGATCTACAGTCACGCGATAAATCAGGCTGGCTCCCGGCGGAATATTGGGCACTAAACCGTCATCACCGTATGCAAGTTCAGGGGGAACAAAAAAGGTAGCAGTTCCATGTCGGCCCAGTCGTGCTATAACGTTGCGGAATAATGGTGGAAAATCTGCAAGTTCTTTTTGCACCATGTTTTCGTCTTCAATAATCCCCCCTCCCGCTATGCGGGTATTAACTTTTACCCTAATGTCGCGATCGGGATTCAGTTGCTGCATGTCGGAAGAATCAATTTTAAACCAGTATCCTTGGGCATCTTTAGTCACCCTGCCATTCTGGCGAAAGGTAGCCAGCGCTTTTTTCCCGGCTTCAGCCTGCATCCTTATCATGTTCTCTCGTGCTGACTGCACTTTTTTGCCAAGGCTGACCTGAGCACTGACGAGCGCTTTAGAAGTAAACCTGATATTTTGCTTTAAGGCATCAGTCACGCCATTGTAAAAAGAACCCATGTGTGTTTGTATGCCCAGCATCCTGTTCATATTGATGGCATTCAGTGCTTCCAGACCGAGTGCTACGCCTGCCGCATAGTCTCCGTCAGGCGCTTCCTGGTTGTCACTGGCCTGAAGGTCGTTTGTCAAACCGGTATCCACGGTCTGAATAAGCGGGCTGGCGGGATAACTTCCTGTGTTTTCACTGTGGAGAATGGCTTTATCATTTGCGACCAGGTCCCCTGCGGCTTGTGAGATTTTCTGAGCAGTCATCCCGGGCTCGATCTTTTCCTCAGAGGCATCATTCTTCCCGTTTCCAGCGACAGGATGCCTTTCAGGAGAAAGTCTGTGGGCAGTTGATGATTTACGCAGCGCTGTCAACTCAGCATTTGCTATATCGGCCTGAAGGGCTTTTACTTTGTTTTCTACTCTGAGACTGACGTTTTCTGTACGCACTATCCCAAGCTCTGTTCGTGCGCGTGCAGCTTCAGCCCGCACATCATCAACCAGATTCTTAAGGGCCTTATACCGCCTTTTAAGTAACTCATTTGCCAGATGAGACTCTTTAAGCTCCTCTCTCAACTGAGAGTCAACCAGGTTTTCTGCCGGAGGTGCAGCCCCCTGTTGCGGGGGGTACGGGTGCTTTTGTATCTCCAACAGTCTCTTTCTCAGGCTGTCCCTTTCATTGACAATCACGGCACAGTCGGCCGCGTGCAATTGCGCCTTACCCGGGTTCACATTCGACAAATCCGGCTTATCCGTATGGCAGCTCAGATGAGGTGAGATTTTTTCACTCCGTTTTTTTTTTGCGGGGGTAGGCATTATTACCGGGGCGGTATGTTTATCTGACCGCGCAGGAGTGGCGTGATGCGTATTAAGCCACTGCTGAGCAAATAACAGTACCTGAGGCGGCCTGTCAGCCAGCACGCCCGTCGCAGGTATTAACAATGTCGCGGCCAGTGCTGGCCTGCTAAGTAAAAGGTTCCTTATATACCGTTTCATTGGCGACCCTCGCCTTTATCGGACAGCGCGTTGAGTAAGCGCCACGAAATATCTGCACAGACTCTGGACGTTCGATATTGATAAAGTGCATCAACGGCAGCGACAGTTAACGGATCAGCCTGTGACCGTACGTTGGCATACTGGCTGGCCGTGGTCATTAATTTAGCAAATAGAATTGTCTGGCGGTGATAATCATCCGGACTCACTACCTTTAGTGCCTGTAATTCGCTTTCACAACGTTTCAGCATGGCATCCTCAATCCCCGCATTATCGGGTTTAATGCTTTCAGTGTCGGGTTTCGTATGCTTGCTCTGTGTTACAGAGTCTACTGGCGTGCTGTGGTCCCGCGGGGATTCATGCCGGAATGCCATACACCCTGTCAGCGTCAGGGACATTAAAATTATGCTTAGTACGGGTGGGATATAATTGCATAACGGAGCACCTGGATTGGAAAACATGAATTTCCTCATTTTAGCATTATCCTCAGCGAAGATAAATCAGTAACAATAGTTGTTATGACAGCATTAGACATGCTCATATCATTTAAATTATTAGCAGACCGATGAATTTATACTAAAAAAGTATTACACGAGCACATCCATTCTCAATTAAAAGCGTATACAGAAAGTGTATTAGCATAATCTTTTAATCAGGATCGCACTTTGGTGAATAGTTTCATTGCTATTAAAGTTCGCCGCTGACCTCGAATGCAGATACCAATGTAGCCTGTTTAAGATTACGTCTGAATCAGCTTTTATGATTGTCAAAACTGATAACCTACAAATGTTGAAACTATTCCTGAATTTTTTATCATTACTGCCGTGGACAGTGTTGTAATCAATTCACTGAAGCTGTTTCATTATCTTCTTTTCTGACACCTGCAGTCATCAACTGCACCTGTTTTCTTTCGGCTGTCGGTAGGCTAGCAAATGAAATATCTCTGCATTTAACGTTGCCTACCCAGCTCACAACATCATGCTGCTCTTTAACTGTGACAGGACACTGCAGATACTCATCCCCTCTCATAATGTAAAGTGTTTTGAGAGGATGCGTAGTTTCCAGTGAGAACCCCCCTTTACCTAGGGGACTCCATGACATCACGTTAAGGGGGATAGCGTCATTGAGTGGTTGATTGGCGGTGTCCACAATTCTGCCAAGCCACGTATAGCGGCCGACCACGCTGACGTTATTGTTAACAATTTTTCCTGGCATCATAAATAGAGTTTTAGAGCCCGCACCTTTAGTGATCTCGCTGCTGGCGCCGTGTTCTATTTGTGAGGATTCACTTATATTGACGGTCGTCTGCTGATAACCTGGTACTGTAAAGAATGCGCGACTGTTCCCGCGTATATCCGCCTGACCACCGGAGCTGACGTTAACTCTTGCGCGCGAAAATTTGTCATCGTCTTCTGATTCAATCCCGAAGGTTACGGCTGAAGCAGGCATGCCATCCCCCCAACGTCCCCAGAAAAAACCTTGCCGGTCAATGGCAAAAGATGAACTGTAGCTGCCGCTGATGCCCAGAGAATGAATACTTGTTCGCTGCTCATATGCATCACTGACGGTCAGTGAACCATTGCCATACTGCCCTCCCATACGGCGGTAAGCCAGCGCATCAATACTGTTAGTGTTAATGCCGTTTACTGACGCCCCCATCTCATCGTCACCAGCAGCGCTACTGAAGCGACTATAGCTGGCACCATAACCTAGTTTTCTTTCGCCGTTACGGCTGCTGTTCCAGCTGGCGTTTAACGAACTGCTGGATGTGTCACTTGCGCGTGAAAGGTTGAAGGAGATGTAAGCCCCTCGGTCTGCTTTTTCATAGCTGTTATCTCTGCGTAAGAAAGCGTTCAGACTTGTTCCAATTGTATAACCGTTCCAGTTGAATACTCTACTAAGGCCCGTCTGCCACGCCCGGCTTCGCGAGCGGGTCATATAAACTGACTCCCAGGGTGCGCCACTACCGAATCTTGTATCAGTCTTCTGAAGCTGGCTGCGGTAAACGTAATGTCCCTCATTGAAGCTGTCCACGTATCCCAGAGTAGCATTCCAGCCGTAGACCGGAACGGCTAGCAAAACGTTACTGCTGACAAAACAACCACTACCGCTGTACCGGTGGTTAGATTGTGAGTCACAGTCTGGTGACGACATAGCCGAACGATAATAGCTGAGTGAAAAACCATCGTTATAACTTACCTGCTGTACATTACCGGACGATTCATCACTACCGTGCAGATAGCTGACTCTAGCTGCCAGAGTCCCATCAATAGGGCCGCTGTCAAATCCATGGCTCCAGTCTAACGCACCCTGAGCATAATTAACGTTGTTAAGTACTGTTGCACCGGCAGTAAGAGACAGGCTTTTCGTTAGCGGGACCCGGGCCCCACCCACAATTATCTGCTGGTTATCACTCGCTCTGATACCGGTATCTGCCGAAAGTTTTCCGGCCTGTAAAAACCACTGAAATGAGTTATTCTCAGAAAATCCAAGGCTGCTAAAAGGAACATCCTGCGTTCTGATCAGTCGGTTGTTTTCATAAATTTTCATCGTCACCGTGTAACTGCCTGAAGGGAAGTTACGGGTATCCAGCCTCTGGACACCGGGATTTAGATAAAACGATCCCAGAAGTCTGTCTCTGCGGTAAGCATCTACACGGGAGTTACCGGACAGCAACACCGTCAAAGGCGTGCCGCTCAGCATTTTTTCACGATTCACCCATGCCTGAGTAGACCCAATTCGCAGGCCAACAATTTTTCCTGTCTGAAGTTGCCCCAGATTGATATTTCCTCCCGCTGAGCTGAATATGTCCCGGGAATCCATCTGGCCGGCCTGAAGATAAATTTTCTTCCACATGTCATGCCGTATATAAGCATTATTTACAGTTATCCTGGAGCTGGTATCAGTACGGTAACGCTGGCCATTGTAATTCCAGTCCACGTTTGCATAAGAGCTTTCTCCAAGCCCCAGTGTACCGTTTCCCTGCAGCGATAAAGACTGAAACTCTTTATCGCCTGTAAAGCTTAAGTTCTGCTGATGAATAAATCCATTGTGACTTTCCGGCGAATTACGAAAGAAAACATCATCATTTTTATGCTCAGGAGTGAACCGCTCAGGCAAGAATAAATGTGCCTCATCATTATTCTCATCATAAATAATAGCGATATTTTTTGTATTAATATAACCGCACGCACCGACATTATTAGTGCTTGAGCAGGAAAGGGCGTCGTTACGTTTTAACGATTTCGATAAACCTGATGAGAGTATTGCTGTAAGCTCTGTGTCATGACCATATTTCCTTTCTACATCTCTAATAAGGGCGTCGGGGGCCATAAACCTTACGGTTTCAAGGCTGACATTGGCCTCGTAAAGCCCCAGAACATCGCCATACAGGCTGACGCTGACCTGCTGATTCTGCCCCTCTACCAGAGACTCAAATCCCGGAGGAACCTTAAGAGTTGCCGCAGCCTGATAATTAACAAGCACGCAACCAATAAGAATGTAACAGCAAGATCTCCTCGCTTTCATCATGTGAATAACCAAGAGTTAAAGAAGGCGGAAGACCCGCCTTCGAAATCCAATTTGACTTATTTAGTGTCATCGCCTATGGCGATGGTGTGACGGCTGATCCATTTTTAGTGGTGGCCTGAGAAACAATAAGGCTAACCGTGCCGCTAAAGCGCCCGGTCACACTTAATTTTCCCTGATTCTCTTGTTTGATTACTAAAGGAAGCGGAACGGAACCATTAGCCAACGAGTCTGAAGGGAAAAGATCCTTATACTGATAGACCGTATCAGTAACCCCTAACTGCACATTGTTAAGTGTTACCGCGAGCGGGATGGGGTTGGTGCCCGACGCATCGGTCAGTTGAGCAGAGTTAGCGAGCCTGACGTTCATATCATGATCAGCGTTGCTCCAGATTTTGACATCTGCCTTATATGGATCCAGACCCGTTTGCGGGTTGTAATTCATTTCTACAGGCTTAGCAGTTAAAGAGTCACCGTTGGCAAGAGTAATGCCTGCGGTTGGATCGATAGTGGCCTGTACCGTAATATCAGCCTGGTAAGCCTGAGAAGCTGCTGAAGCCAGCATGGCTGACAGGCAAATAAACTTTAAGTTATTTTTCATGGTATAGTTCCTTAATATTTAATTCAACCCTCAAAAGGGAATGACTATCCGTTAATCAGATTAATCGGAATCTCTTTATTTTCTCCATTAGGGATACCAAGAAACCTGACTTTATAGGAGGCTCCTGGGTTGTATTTAAATGGAAAAACATTTACATGTGTATCTGGATAAACAGATGCTCCGGATTTCTTCCATACACAATTCCCCTTCGAAGAGCATTCACCAATCTGTTGTATTTTTATACGACTATTGCCGGTATTAAAAATCAGACCAGACTTAGGGTCAAAACCCAGGCTAAATACTGGCCGTCGGGGCAGCACGTGTACGAGTGCCCCCCATACAATATTAACGCCAACTTCTGCACTGGCTTTTCTCTGGGGTTTGTTATTATCTACTGAGTTGAACTCTTCAGCAGATACTTCCTGAATATAAACACGCCATGTAGTTTCTTTCTCTGGCGGATTTAAGGTTACCAGTCTTACTATCCGACTCGAGCCTGGAGTAATCGCAAGCTTTAATGGCGTAATAATCAAACCACCATCATCAACGCCTTCAACGCCAACTTCTTTCTCCTGTGGCGTCCCTGCGTTAATGATTTTTTTTTCACTTACCTTTACAAAAGAAACTTTATCAGACTGTGACATGACTTCAATTTTAGTATTACCAGAATTACCAAGATTCACCTCAATCGGGTATACGCTAATACCCGCACTGGCATAGCTGGATAATGTAAAGTAACTAAAAATTATAAACCCTCTACAAATCGAAGGGAATTTCACTCTGCTGCCTCCCGACATCATCATTTAGGTAATCAGATATTATCCACAAAGCAGAACTCCAGATTGGTAGCAGCATTGTACGTTGTACCTCTGAAACTTTGAGTATTTGTTGAAGCGCCAGATTTAACTGCCACGCGATCATTAAAACGATACTCATCCTACGACAGCTAGTACTGTATCTGACTTGTGACCACCAAGCTTGGCGTTGATTTTATTTCTCAAAAGCATATCCGAAATTAGCAAAATCTTTCTTATCCTTTTTGGAAAAAGAGAATTTACATTCTGGATCGCCACAGGTTTAACAGGGGGCCTCTTGGAAAACGGAAATTATCCTACGCTAAGACTAACCGACGGTTTTATAGCGAAATTTTGCTTATATTAGAAAGGGTGGATGCTGTTTTATAATCTGATGATTCATGCCCTTGTCTGCAAACATAAATCGACCCTGAAACGAAAACCATACCTCCCTTGGGTAATGATTCCAACTTACTAATAGTGTTTTATGTTCAGATAATGCCCGATGACTTTGTCATGCAGCTCCACCGATGTTGAGAACGACAGTGGCTTCCGTCCCAGTCTTGCCAGATGTTGTCTCAGATTCAGGTTATTCCGTTCAATGCGCTGCGTGTAACGTTTGCTGATAACATGCAGCTTTCACTTAAGGCATGATTCATACAGCGGCCCGCCATCCCTCATCCATGCCCCTACATCAAAGGGCGTCAGCAGGCTCAGAAGACGCTCCAGCGTGGCGATAGTGAGTTCACCGAAGACGTGCGCCACGACCGTCCTCCGCATCCCGTCATACGCTTAAAATAGCCAGCGCTGGCGTGATTGAGTACTGCCCTACCTCAAAATCCTGCTCCATTGAGAAACAGAATTCCGGCATGATAATGACTCCCCTGAACGGAGGATGTGCCGATGAAAAAGTCACGATTCACCGAAGAGCAGATTATTTTTTCGCCCTGAAGCAGGCTGAACTGGGTACGTCAGTGCCGGCGTCTGTCGCAGGCTGGGCATTTCGGAAGCCACTTTCTACACGTGGCGTAAAAAATACGACGGCATTTCTCCTTCGGAGCTGAAGCATATACGGCAACTGGAAAAGGAAAATCTGCGGCGGAAGAGGCTTGTTGCCGATCTGAGCCTCGACAAGGCAATGCTGCAGGGCGTGCTGGCAAAAAAGAGCTGACGCTGATACGCCTGCGCGAACGGGTCAGGGATTTGCAGGCCCGCTACGCTGCCAGTGAGAGACAGATCTGTTTTGCGCTGAGGGTCAGCCGCAGCTCGTTTCAATATCGTTCTGTGACCACCGACGGCTACGCATCCGTGAGATAACCGAAATTCGGGTTCATGACGGGTACCGCCGGATACACGTGATGCTCAGGCGGGAAGGCTGGCGCGATAATCACAAAAGAATCTACCGCCTCTACTGTGAGCAGGGTCTGTCACTGCGCCTCAAACGGCCACGCCGCAATAAATCAGCCCAGTGCCGACAGCCGCAGCCTCAGGTCTGTATCCGAATCACGTCTGGGATAGGATTTTGTCTCTGATGCGTTGTTTGACGGGCGACGACTGCACCTGCTGACGGTTATCGACCTGTACACCCGCGAATTCCTGGAGATCTGCGTGGGGCAGAATTTGCGTTCAACAGAAGTGGCAGAAATGCGGAATAGCATAGCGCTCAGACGTCCTTTACCTCAATGGCTGAAAACCGATAATGGTTCTGAATTTGCAGGGAAAATGCTGGAACGATGGGTGTACGAAAGAGGCATCAGAATCGACTTCTCACGCCCGGGAACACCGACGGTCAATGCGACGCTGGAGTCCTTCAACGGCAGGTTACGACAGGAATGTCTGAACGAGAACTGGTTTATGTCTCTGGAGGATGCACGGTGCAAAATCGAGGCCTGCCGCATACACTATAATCAGAGGCGTCCCCATTCTGCACTGGGCTGGATGACGCCCTCCGAGTTTGCTGAGAAGTCTGCCGGTTGCCAGAATACACAACCAACATGAAGCCGGTTATTCCGGATTATGACTGGATCATATTCGAGGTCAGGGTCATTCCTTTTCGGAATGGAACGCCAGCTTAAGCAGATCCTTAGGGTGTAGCAAAAATGCGCAGCCAGAAGACCTACTTGTATAGATAAGCTCGCATTGCAGACGAAACTGCAGAGAAAAACCTGAAGATGAGGAAGAAATTCATTGCAACTTCAATTTTTTTACAGCCATAATCAAGGAGAAATATTGGTAGCAGTCAAGGGATTTTCGAATCATTTGTTTGGTTTTTTTAGAAAAGCACTATAAATATAATGGAAAGGTATATGTAAACACTCAAGTAAGAGTTTTTTCAAGGAGATATATATGGGTTTTAAGAAATTAATCAGGCCATTACCTCATGTCTGCTGGTTATCTGTCTTTTTGTGCAATGAAGCAAATGGCTACCCTGAGGTAATAACATCAGCGATTAAAGACATAACATCGATCATGACAGATGCCGAACGCTTAGGATCTTGGCCTAACGGATACTGTAAAAAGACTTATAGCAGTATTTATGAAAAATCACAAAATGCGGCTAATATGGCCAGAACACTAAATTCAGAGAAGGTTTTATTAGAAAATATTCATCAACTTAATGAACAAGCAAAAGCAATGCTTGATTTGTGTAACGACTTTGACAATAATTCTTTCCCTGGTGGTCAGTTACAGACTCGTTATTTACGCGCAGACATGTCTCTATGGAAAGCGCAATTCCGCATGCTCTTAAATGAAAAAATAACGCCAATTGAAGAGCTTGGAATATCCCGAGCCCAGGGATTGAAACCTGCCAAGAAACTCAGCGAATTTAATGCGTTTAGTGATTGTCGGGAATTTTATTGTAGTGAGATGGTTGTTCTCCCAAAGGGTAATTACATAATGGGAGGCACTGACCAGGAGCATGTGAATCTGAAAGTAGATGATTATCGTGCAGCATGGGAAAGTCCTCAGCATGAAGTCCAAATCAGAAAGGCTTTTGCCTTATCGAAAACAGAGGTTACTGTAGAGGACTTCACACAATTTGTAAAAGAAACCAATCGTAAGATGGCAGCAGGTTGCCTGGCATTTCCTGGATATCCTGAGATGAGCAATTTTGAATATAGTATGTATAATGAAAAACTTTCTTGGGAACATCCTGGATTTAGACAAAGTAAATCCTCTCCGGTCACTTGTGTAACCCGCAAAGATGCTGAAGACTATGCTGTCTGGCTTTCTGCTAAGACTGGTGCTAAATATCGCCTTCCGAGTGAGGCTGAATGGGAATATGCAGCGCGAGCAGGAACTACCACTCCTTATTTTTGGGGGGGTAATATTGAAGATGGTTGTAACTATGCTGCTATGTACGACCTGTCAACAGATAAGGCTACTGGTTATCGCTTTGTGACAGCAAAGTGCGATGACAAAACGCCTTATACGGCTAAGGTCGCGAGTTTTAAACCGAACAATTGGGGGATTTACGATATTACGGGTAATGCCCGCGAGTGGGTGACTGATGCCTGGGAAGACTCGTATATAACAGGGCCATACACAGAAGAAGCGCGAAAAAAAGGGATTTCTCAATTCCCAGTTCTGCGTGGCGGAGCGTGGAACTATATGCCGCAAAATGAGCGTATTGCGTATCGTTCAGCCTATTATTCCTGGCTGATGCGTTCATATATGTGGGGGTTCAGGCTAGTGCGCGAAATCTGATCACAATATACTCTATTAATGATTTTTGCCTGCTGATTAAATTGACAGGCATTTTGCATTTTACAAGTGAATAAGCGCTAGTACACACATTCTATGTGAATTCCTTTTCTTAGAATTAACCATCCAGAGTGGTCAGCTAACTCTATTAGGGGCCGAGAGACAGCCGCGCGAAAAAACACACCAAGGAACTAACAACCTGAAACGTAGTAAGTTTTTAGATTGTATATATGGGTTAAAAAATCGGTTCCAAATATCGTATTTTGGTCATTTTTAGACTGGGTTGTTTCAAAATCGATTTCTTATACTGCTTAGCGTTTTTTGCATAACTGGACCTACCCCCCCCCTTTAAAGCTCTTCGCTGGGTGGTGGAACGCACGCAGCGCTGGATGAATAGCTTCCGCCGGTTCCTGTTCCGCTGGGAAAAAAGGTCGAAAACTACGAGGCAATACTCCATTTTTATTGTCTGGAATAAAATACTATCGTGAATCGCCACGGCTAATCTAGACACTTTCGAGCCGTTGATAATACTGGTTTTCATATTCATCCGGTGGCATCTGATTACTTGAAACATGCCGACGCCTAAAGTTATAAAACATTTCGATGTAATCAAAAAACATCGCTGTGAGCTTCTTCCCGCGTTCCGTAGTTCTTTTTTTATCCGTTCACGTTTCAGTAGGTGGAAAAAGCTTTGCGCAACCGCGTTGTCGTGGAAGTTACCACGACGACTCATGCTGCCACCCAGACCGTGTGATTTCAGGAACGACTGCCACTCATGGCTGGTGTGCTGACTGCCCTGATCCGAATGAACCAGCAACTGTTTTTGAGGATTGCGTCGCCACACGGCCATCAGAAGTGCGTTCAGGACAATATCTTTTGTCATCCGGGGCTGCATTGAACAGCCGATAACCTTACGCGAGAACAGGTCAACAACCACAGCCAGATACAGCCAGCCTTCGTGGGTCCTGATATAGGTTATGTCCGTCACCCAACGCTCATCCAGTGCGTCCGGATTGAACTGCCCCTGGAGCCTTTTGGGTGCCACGATGCTGGCCTCATCTTTGCGTGCCAGTGGGCTCCGGTACCCAACCTTAGCCTTTATTCCGGCACGCCTCATCAGCCGCCAGACCCGATTCACTCCGCACTGTAGCCCGGTATCACGCAGATCGAAATGGATCTTGCGATAACCATAGACACAGCCTGACTCCAGCCAGAACTGTTTGATCTGCCCGGTCAGCCTGGTGACGTTATGAATGTGGCTCCTGAAGCCAGACATAAAATCCACTCGGATGAACATCCAGAACCCCGGCAGAACAGACGCACAGGCCAGCAATAGCTGTTGTCACGGATTAAGGCGTACCTCAGTTGGACAGTTTTGCGAAGTACGCCGCTGTAGATTCAATCTGTCAACGCAACCCCCCTTTCAATTATCTCTTTCGGTGTTTTGAACTTCAGTGTCTTTCTCGGTCTGTTGTTTAGCTGAACTGCAACCTGATCCAGCTCATGTTGAGTATATTGGGCAAGACATGTCATTTTAGAAAGTACTGTCGAAATTAGCCCATTAGTGTTCTCGTTTGTTCCCCGCTGCCAGGGACTCTAAGGATCACAGAAGTAAACTTAAACTCCGGTGCTGCCAGTAAACTCCAGATGCTTGGCCAGCTCCATTCCTCTGTCCCATGTCAGTGATTGCCAGAGTCAAGCGGCAAGCTCAGGAAATTGTCGGTAAGAGCCTGATTCACTGAGAAAGAATCTTTTCCCTGAGTCTAAGGATGATTGTATAACGTGATTTTCGGTCTAGAACAGGGCAGCCTAACGGCTGCAAATTGAAAACCGTGCCATCTGCCGGACTCATGACCTGCTCCCCGTTGATTAATACACCGCGATGTTAGTAATGTCTTCATAAGCCACATGAGGACATCCCCATGAAGAAGCGTTTTTCCGACGAACAGATCATC
>Ga0157371_10001543_pt1 | contig 23683 bp, 26 predicted proteins | sample C45metaG_FD_113462 | JGI IMG/M metagenome (GOLD analysis project Ga0157371, IMG submission 113462) | Corn rhizosphere microbial communities from Kellogg Biological Station, Michigan, USA - C4-5 metaG | ecosystem: Host-associated > Plants > Roots > Rhizosphere > Soil | place: USA: Michigan...
GGATGTTAATAAATTATTAGTTCCTACCCCACCCGCCCTGGGCGATTCTGCAGGTCTTGTTGAATATCATAATAAAGGCGTTGTGGGAAGCTGGTTCAGTTCTTTTGGTGATGCTCCCGGGGGGTTCAGTGAAGAATTAAAAGAATTCCAGATCTCTGTAGGTGCAGAATATACTTACAACGATCAGTTTTCTTTAAGAACAGGATATTTTTATGAAAATCCTTTAAAAGGTGACAGACAATATTTTACTGTTGGTGCAGGATTGAATTACAATTTATTTGGACTGAATTTCTCCTACCTGATCCCATCAGGAAATGGGATTAACAGAAATCCGTTATCCAACACTTTACGTTTTAGCATTCTCTTCAATCTTGATAAATCTGCCGCTGTTGGCGGAAATGAGTAAAATAATTTTCATTTTATTGTATATTTGAACGCTCCGGAAGGAGCGTTTTTCCTTGATAGTAAAGAAGAAATAAACTGAAATTTATTTTATAAAAGCCGGTTACTCTTTTGTATTGGAAAATCGATTAACTAATGAACCAATTACCCAAATAACTTCAAAAAAATGCAACCTTTAATCAAGCTTCCTTTCAGAACAGGCTTTGGCATTGACTTTCACCAATTGGTTGCAGGAAGAGAATTATGGATCGGCGGAATAAAACTTGAACATTCAAAAGGTGCTCTCGGTCACAGTGATGCAGATGTTTTGCTTCATGCGATATGTGATGCGATGCTGGGTGCACTTTCCCTGGGCGATATTGGCCTTCATTTTCCTGATACAGACGAGGCTTATAGAAATATTGACAGTAAAATTCTGTTGCAGAAAACCATACAGTTGGTTACTGAAGCAGAATATGTTGTAGGGAATATTGATTCAACCATCTGTCTTGAATTGCCCAAAATAAAACCTTATATTTCCGGGATGCAAAAGGTGATCGCAGAAATACTTTCGATCAATGAAACCCAGGTTTCCATCAAAGCGACCACTTCAGAAAAGATGGGTTTTGTGGGACGGGAAGAAGGATTGGCAGCTTATGCCACGGTTTTGCTGATCGCGATGTAATAAAGTTTTTGGGATTTACCGGCATCGATCATTATCAATTCATTTGTTTTATTTAAATAAATTATAAGTATTCCTTTTTAAATAAATGCAAAAACTTCATGCAAACACGCAGTAGAAAGACTTCTGCTTAAACATTTTGAATAAAAACCTTCCCTCCTTTTATTTTTTCATCTACTCTCATCATTCCTATCTTTGCGCCCATGCATGATGTGAAAATTAAAATTGTAAATACTTCAAAGAATCAAATTCCTGAGTACGCTACTTCCGGTTCTTCGGGGCTTGATCTGAGGGCGAATTTACCGGAACCTGTTGTTCTGAAACCATTGGAAAGACAAATGATCCCGACAGGTTTATTTCTTGAAATTCCGGAAGGATATGAAGTGCAGGTAAGACCAAGAAGCGGGCTCGCATTTAAACACGGAATTACCTGTTTAAATTCTCCGGGAACGGTTGACAGCGATTATCGTGGAGAAATTAAAATTATTCTTATCAATCTATCCAACGAAGAACATGCGATCAGCAACGGCGACAGAATCGCCCAGATGGTGGTTTGTAAAGTGGAAAAGGCTTTATTGCATCCTGTCTTGAAATTGGAAACAACTTTAAGAGGCGAAGGTGGATTTGGTCACACCGGAAATATTTAATTTTAAAATCATTTTGATGAAGCTTTTCAGAATTTTAATAGGAATTGTTCTCTTATATTCAACCAGCGGTTGTCATTCGACGAAAAAATTACAAACCGCTATTAACAAAAAAGATACGGCTATTGTAAAATTGCCGGTAAAATCTGCTGACAGTGTTTTTAATGATCTTCCTGCTGTGAACATTTTAGCAGAGCTAAATAAAAATAAAATCGATTTCAAAACGTTTTCCTCGAAAGCAAAGATCGAATATCAAGATCACAATGGTAAACAACCTGATTTTAATGCCTTTATCAGATTGCAGAAAGACAGTATTTTGTGGGTTTCTATCAGTTCCACTTTTTTAGGAATTGAAGCGTTCAGAATTTATGTGACTCCTGACACCATTGTACTCATGAATAAACTCAATAAAACGGTTGAATATCATCCTTTTGATTTCATGGACAGTGTTGCCCATATTCCTCTTAATTTTTCTTTGCTTCAAAATATTTTGATCGGAAATCCCGTTTATATAGGTGATAGTATTGTATCCTATCGTGAAACTGAAAATCATATTTTGATCGGAACTGCCGGCGAATTTTTTAAAAATCTAATCACCCTTTCCGCAGGAACCAATCATTTGGAAAGAATAAAACTCGATGATATTGATCTAACTAAAAATCGCACGGCTGCTCTTGTTTACGGTAACTATGAGCAAAATGATCATTTTGATTTTTCGACTTCGCGGGAAATAAATGTGTCTGAAAAATCGAAAGTGGACATTAAAATTTCATTCAAACAATATGAGTTTAACAAGGAATTATCATTTCCTTTTAGCGTTCCACGAAATTATAAAACAAAATAATTGTTACTTTAAACCCATGCAGCTTGTATAAATATTTACCCAATCATTCTTATAAAAAATTTGCGTGCATGCCAAAGAAATTCGTAACAGCTATTGTCTTTTTCTTATTTGCATTCTCTGCTTCGGCTCAACAGCCATTAAGTAAAGATGCGCTCCAAAAGCAGCGAGAACAATTAAAAAAAGAAATTGCCGAAACTGAAAAAGCCTTAATCGAAACCAGGAAAACGACAAAAGTAAATGTAAGCCAGCTTTCCTTGATCAATAAAAAACTGGATCTCCAGGGAAATGTGATCAACAATATCAGCGGCGAAATTCAAAAGTTGAATGATAATATTTATTTGTCACAGTTAGAGATCAACAAGATCAAAAGAATCCTGGATACTTTAAAGGTAGAATATGCCAAAAGCATGGTGTATGCCTATAAGAACAGGAGCAATTATGATTTTCTCAATTTTATTTTTTCTGCCAATAATTTTAATGATGCCATCAAGAGAATTGCATATTTAAAATCTTACAGAAGTTATCGTGAAATGCAGGCGGAAAATATTTTAAAAACGCAGGCAATGCTGGAAGATAAAATTGAAAAATTATCTGCAGCCAAACAACACAAAGCAGTTGTGCTTAATGAGAAAGACAAAGAACTTGAAAAGCTTCAAAAACAAAAGGATGAGAAAAAGAATATTGTAGATAAATTAAAAGGACGCCAAAAGGAGCTTTCAGCCCAGGTCTCAGCAAAACGAAAACAGGATGCTAAGATAAAAAATGCGATCACCGCAATGATTCGTCGTGAAATAGAATTGGCGAAAGCAGAAGCAGCACGAAAAGAAAAAGCCCGGCTGGAAGCGCTGAAGAAAAGCAAATCAGAAAATGCTTCAAAAGCCAGTGCAAATGAAACGACTGCAAAAACAACAAAGCCGGTGGCATCAACAACGATTGGAAGTGTGTTGGTCAGCAGCGATGCGGATAAAGCCTTAAATGCAAGTTTTATAAAAAACAAAGGCTCGCTTCCATGGCCTGTAAATGGCTTCGTCATTTATCATAACGGGAACAATAAATTGCCCGGCGGAATTGATTATTATGAGCAGGGTGTGAACATCGGAACAAAAGTTGGGGAACCGGTAAAAGCAGTTTTTCAAGGCGAGGTTACTCTTGTAAGTTACATTGGCGATGCACAAACTGTTTTTATCAAACATGGCGAATACTTTACGGTTTATAGCAATCTTAGTTCAGCAAAAGTTCAGCGTGGTGATAAAGTAGGTACCGGCCAGGTGATCGGAAATGCTGGAGTCAATGATGAAGGTCAGGGCGCGGTTGAATTTATTTTGATGAAGGAAAACGATTTTATCAACCCTGAATCCTGGTTGCGTTAATTCAATCATTTTTTCTTACAAAATTCATCTGATGGCTTAAGAGATGAATGATAAACATTTATTTTCATGGCACATTTATTTGGAATTAAAGGTGTGGATCCTTTATGGGGAAAGAACTGTTTTTTAGCGCCAAATGCAACTCTTTGCGGCGATATAATTATGGGCGACGATTGCAGCATCTGGTTCAATGCGGTTATCCGTGGCGATGTAAATTCTATCCGCCTGGGCAACAAAGTAAATGTACAGGATGGTGCCGTCATTCATTGCACTTATTTGAAATCAAAAACAATTATTGGAAATAATGTTAGCATCGGACACAATGCAATCGTGCATGGATGCGTTATAGAGGATAACGTGTTAGTAGGAATGGGGGCGATCATTATGGATGACGCAAAAATTGGAAGCAATAGCATCATTGCTGCCGGCGCGGTGGTTTTGGAAAATACGATTGTAGAACCCGGAAGTATTTATGCCGGAGTTCCGGCCAGGAAGGTTAAAAATATTTCACCCGAATTAATAAGTGGAGAAATTGAAAGAATTGCGAACAATTATTTGATGTATGCAGGGTGGTATAAGGGCTGACTGGATAGGTTGCCGGATTGTTACGGTTAGATTGCTGAATTATTCGAATTTTAAAAATATAATGAAAAAACTAATAATTCTTGGTGGTTTTTGCTGGATGCTTTCAGGCTGTTCCCTTTTCAGACACCAAAAGTATGGCTGTCCTACAAATGGGAAAAATATTGGCGCTGAGAGAATATTATCGGGCGATAAAGCAGCGATAAAAGCATCAAAAAAGGCCGGGAAATTTAACCATTAAAAGCAACTCTTTTATCACTCATAAAACCAGAACTATGTGTTATCATTTAAAAACAAATTATGGCGGCACCGAAGCGGTGATTGACGATAATTGTGGTATTTCTAAATTTTACCTGATTGCAGGCACTCTTGCGGATGATTTAAAAGTCAAATTTTTAAACCAAATCGATGATGCTGATACGCTTGATTGGGATTTCAGGTACAAAAATATTTTCCTGACTCTTCATTATAATATTTTTAATGGAGTTTCTATCTTCCCGCAAAAAGTAGATAGCAGGCAAAAAGTAAATAAAGCAGTTATTGAAGTAGCCGAATATCTTGAACGGAATGCTTACTAACTTTCCGATTTTCATTTCATATTCAACCCGCTTCAAAAGTTGGCTGAAATATATTTTCGTCTATCATGACTGTTAGTAAGACCGGTGGATTATTTTTTTCCTTTTGCGAAGGAGTTTGTAAAATAACTGGATATTTGAAAAGGTTCCCCATATCAAAAGGTTTTTGATTCCGAGTAGGAAATGAAAACAATCATACAATTATATTTTAATAAAAAGAATTTCTAATCTTTTTATTTCTTCAACTAAAAGTCCTACCTGTTAAAAAGAACAAGATAAAGAGTCTAAAAGAGTTTAATCAAAAATATCTTTTGATAATTCGAAGTTTGTGAGTTCGCTGTTTGGTTTCAAGATTCAAAATGCCGTCAATATCAATTTTATCAATTCTAACTTTCCCCGACGAATGAATAATCTCATGATCATTCAATAAAATGCCAACATGGGTAATTTTTGATTCCGGATTGTCAAAGAAAGCCAGATCCCCACATTGGGCTTCCTGCAGAAAATTTATAACCTCTCCCTCCTCTGCCTGTTGCCATGCATCCCGCGGCAGACGCTTGTTCAAGAATTTATAAGTGGCCTGCGAATAACCGCTGCAATCAATTCCGAAAACAGATTTTCCACCCCACAAATAAGAGGTATTTAAAAATTTAAAGGCAATTTGTTTGATCACTTTGGGGGAGATTTTTACCTCTTCAGGGTTCCACACATTCCCTTTAAAATGAACCGAATTTTTTCTCCAAAATGCTTTGCCATTTTTAAATGCGCTTAATGAACTTCCCATCGGAACATACATGATATGGCCATTATAATCCACTTCATTTATCCAATCAGATGTAAGATCAGCATCAGTTTTCGCAAAATGCGCTTCATCAATTTCTGCAAGGTGGCTCTGCTGAACCCAACCCTGGTAACCGTCATATTTCAATTGAATTTTTGCCCAATTATCTGCCGTCCTTTCGAGTATAAAAGATTTTTCACCAAACAATTGTTGTGAAACCATTTCTGCCTTATGCGATGCCGTTGCTCTCATAGGACTTACCGGTACACAACATACCATATATTCCATAATGTCAAGTAAGTTTGCTGCAAATGTAAATTAGGGAAGTTAATTAAGTTTAATTTTTGGAAAGTTTATTAATGTCTTTGTAAGTCGTCCAAATAGCTTTCTAAAAGTTTTTTTATGGATTAAATTTAAGTTTACATCTTACTAAAAAACAAAAACATTTTTGGAATCAGGAAAATACAATGAGATAAGCGACGCAGAACTGCTGCAAAATTTTTATCAATCCCATGATAATAAATGGTTAGGGATTTTGCTGCCGCGCTATACATTGTTGCTGCTCGGAGTATGCATGAAATATTTAAAAAATGAAGAAGATGCACGTGATTGTGTGCAACACATTTTTTTGAAGGTCATCAATGAATTGCATAAATATAAAGTTGACTATTTTAAAAGCTGGATTTATATGATCGCAAAAAATCATTGCCTGATGAAATTACGTGACCAAAAAAAAATCCCTTTAGAATTAAATGAAAAAATTACACCTGCTGAAAATCCGGATATTGATAAAAATGATCTGAAAGAAAAAGATGCACTTTTACAAAAAATGGAAATGGCAATAAAGCAGTTAAATTCTGAACAGCAACAATGTGTCAATTTATTTTACCTGCAAAAGAAATCGTACGCTGAAATTGCTGAAGAAACCGGTTTCAGTATGTTACAGGTAAAAAGCCATCTTCAAAACGGGAAGAGAAATTTGAAATTACTGATGGGAATTTAAATGAGCTATTTATGAGAAATTATAAAAAAATAGAATTAATTTGAAAGCACTGAACAAATGAATGATGATTTATTAAACATATTATCAAACAGCAATAAAGATATTGACAATCAGAAACTGATGGATTATCTGAGCGACAAATTATCTGCTGAACAAAAACATGAGTTCGAAAAAACGCTTGTAGATTCTGACATGGAGAGTGATGCGATTGAGGGATTGATTCAGTTTAAAAACAAAAAAGATCCTTTGTTATTCGCTGAGGAATTAAACCGGCGTCTGCATCAACAATTAAAAAAGAAAAAATATGCGAAAGAAAAACGGAGGATTAAAGATATACCTTGGCTTTATGTTTCAATCCTGCTGATCATCATTATTATTTTGATCGGTTTTTTCCTGGTATGGAAATATCTAAGGTAAATCTCAAGACTAGTTTGTCATCAGGTTGGCTCCTTCAATTGAACCATTCAAAGTTTCAACAATTATTTTTTCAGTTAAAGCTGTGGAAACTGAAAGGCCGACATAATCGGGAGAGACTGGAAATTCTTTATAACTTCTTTCAACCAAAACCAGTGTCTGAATTTTCTTTGGATAAAAATCAAGAAACCGCTTTATCGCATAAAGCAGCGTTTTGCCACTGTTGGTAACGTCATCAGTGATAATAATGATTTTATCATCAAAATTTATTTCTTCAGAAAGTGAAATGTTTTTCGGATCCTTTTTATCGATTGAAATTTCAATGATCTTTATTTCGCCTTTGAAAATTTCTTTTAAAAAAGAAAATAAAATTTTGGCAATAATGTTTCCATTTTCTTTGATACCTGCCAGAATTATCTGTTGCTCTTTCAAATTTTGCTCCGCAATTTCATAAGCCATGCGCTGAAGCTTTCTATAAGCAATTTCTTTTGAAAGAATAAGATGAGCAGCCATAATAAATATCGATTTGAAAGAAAAAGCAAGTTACAATTGGAAGCGCAGAATGCAAAGAATGAATTGATTCTTTAGCGTCATTTCATCCATCATATACATTTGTTTATCTTAGCGTCTTATCATTTTATTATGCAACTAGTTCAGCAAATACTTTTTATTATTCTAATCGGCTTCGCTATTTTTCTATTTTCCCGAAAAGTAAAAGAGATTGTTGGAAATATTCAATTTGGTCATGATGAAGATCTTTCTGATAATAAAAAAGAGCGTTGGAGAAACGTGATGCTATTGGCTTTGGGACAAAAGAAAATGTTTCGTTATCCATTGGTTGGCGTAATGCATTTTATTATTTATGCCGGCTTCATCATTATTAATATTGAAGTTTTGGAGATTGTTCTTGATGGATTATTTGGCACTCACCGTCTTTTTGCCAATCCACTCGGAGGATTTTACACTTTTGTAATTGATTTCTTCGAAATTCTGGCAATTGGTGTTTTATTGGCCTGTGTCATATTTTTGATCAGAAGAAATATTTTAAAGTTAAAACGTTTCATCAATCATGAATTAGATGGCTGGCCAAGAACTGACGCGAATTTAATCCTGATAACAGAAATTATTTTAATGAGCTTATTTCTTACAATGAACTCTGCAGACCGTGCTTTGCAGTTGCAGGGAAACCTCCATTATGCTGATCACGGAAGCTTTATTTTATCAGGTTTTTTTGCCAATTGGATGGTAAATTTAAGAGGTTCCACTTTAATTGCAACGGAGCGAACCTGCTGGTGGCTGCATATTACAGGCATTTTCGCCTTTCTGAATTATCTTCCTTACAGTAAACACTTTCATATTCTATTGGCATTTCCAAACACCTATTACAAACCTCTTGTTTCTAAAGGAGAAATGAAGAACATGAAGAATGTAGAACAGGAAGTTGAATACATGTTTAAGCCCGAACTGGCACCTGTTACCAGTGAAGCACAAACGCAAAATCCGATGGCTGTCGGATTTGGGGCCAAAGATATTTTTGATTTGAGCTGGAAGAATTTACTAGATGCTTACACCTGTACTGAATGCGGAAGATGTACTGCTGCATGCCCGGCAAATATTACCGGAAAATTATTGAGCCCCAGGAAAATAATGATGGATACAAGGGACCGGATGGAGGATGTAAGAAATAACATTAAAGAGAACGGGGCTTTTAAAGACGATGGGAAAAAGCTTGTACATGATTATATCTCCGTTGAAGAATTAAGAGCCTGCACTTCCTGCAATGCCTGTGTGGAAGAATGCCCGGTAAGCATTAGTCCGCTGGATATTATTTACCAATTGCGCCGTTATCTGATCATGGAAGAAAGCAATGCACCGGCCGAATGGAACGCAATGTTTAGCAATATTGAAAATAATTTTGCACCGTGGAAATTCAGTCCCGATGAAAGAAATAAATGGGCTGAGGAGATGGAATAATTTGCTAATTGACTAATTCAAACAGATCCGCATTAAATAATCCTTTATCACTTAATTTTAAATGTGGAATTACCAGTAAAGCCATAAAAGATAAAGTCATAAAAGGAGCAGCTAATCCGGATCCCAGCTTTTTTGCAGCAGCATCAATTGAAGTGTACATTTCAGCTACTTTATAACCATTTTCATTGCTCATTAAACCGGCAACGGGCAAAGGCAAAATTTTATTAAATGAAGGATCGCTACTATCTGCAACGCTTATTCCTCCTCTCTTTCCAATGACAAGATTTACCGCATCACAAAGACTTTCATCGTCCACTCCAACAGCAATAATATTATGGCTATCATGCGCAACTGAAGATGCGATGGCGCCTCTTTTTAAACCAAAATTTTTTATAAATGCTTTTGCGACAGGAGCATTGTAATAACGGTTGACAACTACTATTTTCAGAATATCATTCTGTGGATCACTCACATAAAGTCCATCTTCTTTTTTTGGGACCACCGAGAGTTTATTGGTTATTAATTGTCCATCCAATGCTTCAATCACATCGCCATAAAAATCAACAAGTTTAATTTTAAAATCATTGCGATCTTTCTGAGAACAACCGAAATTATTGATGATGGTTGACGGTTGGGTCTTTATTTTGGACTTCCCATTTTCGGCAACCAATTCACCATTGATAAAAGTTTTTTGAACCTTAAAATCTTTTAAATCCTTTACAAGAATAAAATCAGCAGGATTGCCTTCTTTTAATAATCCCACGTCCATTTTATAATGTTCAACAGGATTGATACAGGCCGCTTTTAAAACTTTAAAAACATCTATTCCTTTTTCTACAGCTCTTTTGCATAATTCATTAATGTGGCCTTTTACCAGACTATCAGGATGTTTATCATCACTGCAAAACATCATTTCATCTTCATGGTCATTCAATAAATCAATCAATGCTTCAAAGTTTTTTGCAGCACTTCCTTCACGCACCAGGATCTTCATACCATACTTTAATTTATCAAGCGCTTCTCCGGCAGTAAAACATTCATGATCAGTGCTAATACCTGCTTCTATATATTTTTTTGCATCTTCCCCTCTTAATCCAGGAGCATGACCATCAACAGGCTTACTGTATTTTTTTGCTGAATTTATTTTTGCAAAAACTTCTTCTTCATGACGAAGAACACCAGGGAAATTCATCATTTCGCTTAAATAAAGAATTTCATTTCTTGATAAAAGTTCATCCACATCTTTTGCATTCAAAACTGCACCGGATGTTTCAAAAATCGTTGCAGGTACGCAACTTGGGGCACCAAAATAAAATTTAAACGGAACTGTTTTCCCATTTTCAATCATATACTCAACTCCTTCTATTCCACAAACATTCGCAATCTCATGTGGATCGCTGATCGTTCCAACTGTTCCGTGAACCACAGCTAATTTTGCAAATTCAGAAGGAATCAACATAGAGCTTTCGATGTGCACATGCGCATCAATAAATCCGGGAATTATGAATGAAAAATCAGGCTGAAGTTCATCGATTTTTTCAATCGATTTTATCAACCCGTCTTCAATATTTATTTTCCCAAAAAATATTTCTTTCGATTTTATCTGAACAATATTTCCTTTTATTAATGAACGCATCCTCTTAATATTTTATGCAGCTGTAATTATTTCTTTGCAAAATATTTTTCTTCCAATACATTGTCTTCCTTATAAACATCATTGTACATAATGATCTTATTATCCTTTGCCTCGCAGGTAAAATATTGAATAAAAAGCGGCAGTCTTTTTTTAACCATGATTGTTTTCCGATTCTTGTTTGCGATCCAGTTTCTTATCGAATCTGCAGTATAAGAAAGTGGATGCCCTTCTTTTGTTGCCATACTATCATTTTTTGCAATAAAAAATGCAAGTGCTTCCCAGTTTTGAACACGAACGCATCCATGACTCAACGCCCTGTTTGAATTTGCAAATAAATACCGTTGATTCGTATCGTGTAAATAAACGCTGTATGGATTATTAAAATTAAATTTAAAAATGCCCAGTGCATTATCATCACCACTTCCCTGAACAATTTTCCACGGAATTCCTTTTTTATATTTTGACCATTTAACCGTAAAAGGATCGACCGCCTCCCCTTTATTATCTACAAGGCTAAAGCCTTTACTGGCAAGGTATCCCGGATTTACTTTTAACGCAGGCAAAATATCTTTTTTGATAATGCTTTCAGGAATTGTCCAATTTGGATAGATCACCATATTGCTGATTTGTGAAGAAAGAAGTGGCGTTGGAGTGGCAGGCTTTCCAATGATCACTTTTGATTCAAGAACCACAGTATCATTATCAAAAACTTTTAAATGCAACGAAGGCAAATTCACCCAAATATATTTTTCAGGAAGCGTGGGAAGTTGTTTATAACGGTCAAGCGTAATGGCAATTCTTCTGAATTTTTCATTGTCATTTGAATTTAATGTGCGAACGGTAGTTTCACCCGCTTTGCCATCAGCGGTCAGTTTATGGCGTGCCTGATATTTTTTTACTTCTTTGCTGAGGGTTGCGGAATCAGGGTTTTTATTTTCAGGATCTCCAATTCCTGATTGCAATAATCTTTTATAAAGCCTTTGGTTAAATGCAACTGTATCGATGTAAGGAAAATTTATAAACAAATACTTTCGGGTGTCCATGCTATCAACAAACTCAGGAAGCAATTGTCTTAGAGAAATATAATTGGCATTAGCTGGTTCAACACTTTGAAACAATTGAGAAACATTATTTGATGCCAGTACCTGGTTTAAATTTTGAATAAAAAACGAATCAACATAACTTGGTTTAGAAGCAATGGAAACACTGTCCGGCAACATTCTTCCTTCTTTCAAATCTTTTAATGTTTTCATAAACGCATCACTCAGCATCAAATCAGCTTTTGTCCATGAAACTGCATCCATACGAGCCAGGGAATCTTTTTCAATTTTTGTGCGCAACGAATCGAGCTCCTTATAATGATAATCTTCAGGATAAAGTCCGTAATATTTTGAATGCTTTATAAACTGAAACATTGAATCGGCAACAGGTTTCCAACTTTCTTTCTGGCTCCAGATTCCCTTGTAATTATTTTTTTCATAAAAAGAATTAAGCACTTCAAAAAGTGATAATTTAATAGAATCGTTAATGACACCATTGGAGTTTTCCGCAAATGCCAAAATTGATTTTAAATTATCGGAGATCTGATCATCCATTTTCTCAGGAGTAGCAACAATTTCCTTTTCTTTTACAGTATGGTTGCTTGTGCAACCAGCCATAAAAGAGATGATGAAAAGACCTGAAATAAATTTTAATAAATTCATTTTAGAAACCATAGACCACTTTAAATTTTATTGTTTTCTTTGTTGAAAATTATGAACAGAATTTATAAGATAAGAATTTGGGTACAACTTTTCAAAGTTATTTTCATATTCAATTTTATCATGTTCAATCATGCCACGGCGCAATCAAAAATACTTAATAAGTATGGATTGTTTGCTATCACAAATACCAAAACTTTGCAAAAAGAAATTGCGGAAGATGCTTCCAAACAAATGATCAATTTGCGCAAATTTATTCCAGGAATAAAGCTTGATTTAAAACGTGCGACAACAGATAATTTTGTCCATGAAAAATTGTATAGGCCTCTAACCACCACTTTTCTCAGAAAGCCCGCTGCTGATCTGTTAAAGAACGTGGCCGGGGATTTAAAAAACAAGCATCTGGCTATGAAAATTTTTGATGCCTGCCGGCCTTATCCGGTAACAGAATTGATGTGGGGGAAAGTAAAAGATGATCGTTATGCAGCCGATCCCTCAAAGGGAAGCGGACACAACCGCCGTCCAGCAGTTGATCTTACTTTAATTGATCTGAAGACGGGAAAAGAATTGCCAATGGGAACAGGTTTTGATAATTTTACTGGTACGGCACACGCAGATATTACCAGTCTTCCAGAGCAAGTTAAAAAACAGAAATACATTAAAAAAAGTAATGGAAAAATATGGGTTTAATCAATTAGGTACAGAACGGGGGCTTTTTATCTACCCAATTCTTCGGACTTTGAATTGCCCGGTATTTCGTGTTCAAATTTGAAAAAATCGAACAAAAAGTAATTTTTTAAAAAAATTCATTTATGTGGAAAGCGTATATAAAAGGGTTTAAAGCCTATTTGCAATTGGAAAAATCTTTATCAGAAAATTCGGTCGGTGCATACATTCATGATATTGAAAAATTTACCCAGTTTCTTATTGAAAATACCATTGAATTAAATCCTGAAGAAATTGAGCTCGGACACTTGGAAGATTTTTTAAAATGGATTAATCAATTAGGAATGACTCCCGCTTCGCAGGCAAGAATCATTTCCGGCTTAAGAAGTTTTTATAAATATTGTTTACAGGAACAAATTTCTAAAACAGATCCGACTACATTATTGGAAGCTCCGAAGCTTACAAAGCATCTTCCCGATGTTTTAAGTTTTGATGAAATAGAAAAAATTATTTCTGCAATTGATTTAAGTACGCCGGAAGGAGGGAGAAACAAAGCAATGATTGAAACGCTGTACAGTTGCGGGCTTCGGGTTTCCGAATTAATAAACTTAAAACGTTCCTGTCTTTATTTTGAAGTAGGTTATATCCGCATTACCGGAAAAGGCGATAAAGAACGACTCGTTCCAATCGGAGATTCAGCGATTAAATATATCAGAGTGTATCTTGAAAAAATTCGTGTACACATGCCCGTAATACCCGGATATGAAGACGTTGTTTTTTTAAACAGAAGAGGAAGAAAACTCTCGCGTGTGATGATCTTTACAATTATAAAAGATCTTGCCAAAAAGGCTTCGGTCACAAAAAATATTTCGCCCCATACTTTCCGGCATTCCTTTGCAACGCATTTAGTCGAAGGCGGCGCAGACCTGCGTGCTGTTCAGGAAATGCTGGGACATGAAAGTATAACCACAACTGAAATTTATACACATCTGGATAGGGAATATTTAAGAGATACTTTACAGCAGTTTCATCCGGCGTTTAGGGAAAACTAATTTTTATTAAAATGGAGAAGCTTATTTCTGGTCGACCGCAGAAAATTCCTGCCGTAGAAACGCCCTGTCGTAATTTTTTACGCGGCGTCTATAATTCTTAAACATGCTCATCCACTTCAATTTCAGCACACCAAAAATTCCTTCTTTTACTATGCCTTTATTCATTTTAGAAATTCCATATTGACGATCAATAAAAGTGATCGGAACTTCATTTATTTTAAAACCCAGCTTCCAGGCGGCAAATTTCATTTCGATCTGGAAGGCATAACCAATAAAACTGATTTGGTCAAAATTAATCGCTTCCAACACATAATTTCTGTAGCAAACAAATCCTGCAGTCGGATCTTTTACCGGCATGAAAGTTAGAAGCCGCGTATAAATCGATGCTCCTTTTGAAATCAAAACTCTTATTGAAGGCCAGTTTTCAACTTTTCCGCCTTTCACATATCTTGAACCAACGGCAACATCAGCGCCACCGGTTTTGCATGCTTTATATAACTTATTCAGATCTTTTGGATTATGAGAAAAATCGCAATCCATTTCAAAAATATACCGATAACCTTTGTCCAATGCCCATTTGAAACCGTGAATATAAGCCGTTCCCAGACCAAGTTTTCCTTTACGTTCTTCCAAAAATAATTTTCCGGGATAAGTAACAAAAAGATTTTTTACAATGTCTGCAGTGCCATCAGGGGAACCATCATCAATAATTAAAACGTGGAAACCTTCATGCAAATCAAAAACAGTCTTTAGCAAGAGAGTGACGTTTTCTCTTTCATTATAAGTAGGTATAATCAGAAGTTTTTCCAAAAACAACAGTAATATTTGAAAATGAAATTACAATTTTATTTGTTATAATTTTTCAAAAGCGGATCGATGGTTATTTCTTTAGCAAAGTGCGGTTAAAAATCTCGGTTAACTTCTGTTTTGTGTGTAACGGAAAATCACCCTTCATCATCCAATCATAATATTGAGGTTCAGCCTTTAAAACCTCTGCCACACAACGGCCTTTATGTTTACCAAAATTAAAAACCTCTACGTCATTATCAAATACAAATCGTCGCGCAAAGTCCACAAATTTTTCTTCACCTGTAAATTGCAAAACAGTTTCAACAGTATTTCCTAAATGCTCATATCGCGTTAATTGGGCCTCCAGAATTTCCCATGTTGCGGATGCATCAACCTCTGCCGAATGTGCATCAGCCAATTCTTTTTCACAATAAAATTTATAAGCGGCGCCCAATGTGCGCTTTTCCATCATGTGGAAAATAGTCTGTACATCCAGCATTCTGCGGTTCGTCATCTCCAACAAAATTCCAGCCCGCAAAAATTCTTCCATTAATAACGGAATATCAAAGCGATTAGAATTATATCCTGAAAGGTCTGCATTATCAATAAATTGTTTTAACTCATTTGCCACTTCTTTGAAAATTGGCGCATCTTTTACTTTATCGTCAGTAATCCCGTGAATATCGCTGCTCGCCTTCGGTATAGGCATTTGGGGATTGATGAGTTTATGTTTCACCAGTTTTGTTCTGTCGGGCAAAATTTTGATAATTGCAATTTCCAAAATCCGGTCTGTTGCAATATTTACTCCTGTAGTTTCCAAATCAATAAATACGATCGGACGCGCTAATTGTAAAGCCATAATTGGATTAATAATTTAAGAGTTTATATTCAAAGTAGCTAAAATATCCATTCCATCATAATTACCGCTACTCATGAATAAAAAGTTAGTATGATTTAATTTTCCCTGTTTTAGTTTTTTCTCAAGAATTTTTCTTTCTGTTATCACCTGAAGGTTTTGTTTCTGAAATCCATCTTTCACATCCTGAGGATCAAGAAATTGCATTCTCTTCAGTTCCAATGCATGTTTGCTGTAAAAAATAATTGCTTCATCTGCATCTTCCATAGCACCTTTGTATTCCTGCATAAAATCTTTATTCAAGCTGCTAAATGTATGTAATTCAAGAATAGCAATTAATTTTCTATCTGGGAACTGTTGTTTTACTGCATTGATACTTGCTTTCACTTTACTTGGTGCATGAGCAAAATCCCTGTAAATATTTCCGTCATTTTTTCCGGCAATTAATTCAAGTCTTTTTGCGGCGCCTTCAAATGTAGCAATTGCTTTTGCAAATTCATCATCTTCCATTCGCAATTCTTTGCATACCAAATAAGCAGCCTGCAAATTTAAAAGATTATGATCACCAAAAATCTTTAAATCCGTTTTCCCCTTACCGATTGATACGCTCGTTATTCCATTTTCAATTTCATGTTCCGGAAGTGAATAGCCAATATAATTAATGTCTTTCCTGTAATTATTTTCAATAAGTTTCTTTAAAACTTGATCGGTTTCATTGTAGATTAAAAAACCATTCTTTTCGATTTTTGTAATGAAAATAATAAATTGTTCAAGGTAAAAATCAAAGGTGGGAAATACATTGATGTGGTCCCAGGCGATACCCGTAATTACTGCAATATGAGGAAAGAGAAAATGAAATTTAGGACGTTTCTCAATCGTGCTCGCCGGATATTCATCCGCTTCACAAACAATAATCGGAGCATCGGTTATCTGGACACTATTGTCAAAACCATGAAGACTTGCACCAACAAGAAAATCAAAATCAAAACCGGCATTTTTCATCACATGCATGATCATCGCGGTTGTTGTTGTTTTTCCATGGCTTCCACCAACAGCCACTCTTTTTTTATGAAGACTTTCATAGAAAATATATTCAGGAAAAGAATATATTTTCAGATCTGATTCAATTGCTTTTGCAAGTTCCGGATTATCTTGTTTTGCATGCATCCCAAGGATGACAGCATCGATATTGTTAGTAATATTTTCCGGAAACCAACCGGTTTTCTCAGGTAGAATACTGTGTTGCTTCAGATTTGAAAAGGCGGGTTCAAATATTTCATCATCGCTGCCGGTGACCTTGTAACCTTTGCGTTTTAATGCGATTGCCAATTGATGCATAACGCTTCCACCGATAGAAATAAAATGGACCCACATAATATTTAAATATATTTTTCGTTAATTTACCCCGAAGATTAAAATATAACTGATTTTTGTCCGGTACATTGGAAAACCTGTTTTAACTTTGCAAAATAATACCTAATTAAACAATTATCTATGAAAAAATTATTTGTTTCACTGGCGCTCGTTTGCCTGCTTGCCTTTGCTCTTTCTTCCTGCAGCAGCACCCGCAAAACCGGTTGCCCGATGACAGAAGGTATTATCCATTAATATCCTTAACTATTTAATTTGAAAATAATGAACTGGATTCCTTTAAATCAGGAAATACAACTTGATGAAATAATTACTAATTCAAATACCGTTCCACAGGTCATTTTTAAACACAGCACTAGGTGTTCCGTAAGCAGTATGGCAAAAAGCCGCCTTGACAGAAAAGAAGCACCGAAAGGAATCAATTTTTATTATCTCGACCTGATCAAATTTAGAAGTATCTCCAACAAGATCGCACATGATTTTGGTGTATCACATCAATCTCCGCAAGTCCTTGTTATTAATAATGGCAAATGCATTTATAATGAAAGCCACAGCGGGATTATTTTTGATGAGATTGAAGCTGCAGTCATGCCACACTGATCCTTTTTTTATGAGAGTTGAAATGTTGATTGTGAACTTCAATCACCATTAATATATTGCTGCAGCTCAGCATCAGTTTTTACCATCACATCCCGAACTTTACTTCCCTGGTTAGGGCCAACAATTCCAGCTGCTTCCAATTGATCCATTAATCTTCCAGCACGGTTGTAGCCCAATTTCATTCTGCGTTGTAATAAAGAAGTGCTGCCACTCTGGCTTTGAACAATCAGTTTTGCGGCATCTTCAAAAAGCGGATCACGGTCCTGGGCATCAAAAGTTTTGTTTTCAAATTCCTTTTCATCCACATATTCAGGCAACATAAAAGCTTCGGTATATCCCTGTTGATCACCAATAAAATCTGTAATCTTGTCCACTTCAGGTGTATCAACAAAAGCACACTGAAGTCTTGTCAGTTCACCGTTGTAGCTGATGAGCATATCTCCTTTTCCGATCAATTGTTCAGCGCCGCCAATATCCAAAATCGTACGGCTATCAATTTTACTACTCACTTTAAAAGCAATACGTGCGGGGAAATTGGCTTTAATTGTTCCTGTAATAATATTTACTGAAGGTCTTTGTGTAGCGATAATCAAATGAATGCCGACAGCACGTGCAAGCTGCGCCAGACGGGCAATTGGCATTTCCACTTCTTTTCCGGCCGTCATAATTAAATCCGCAAATTCATCAATTACCAATACAATAAACGGAAGGAACTGATGACCCTTTTCAGGATTTAACTTTCTGCTTACAAACTTTTGATTGTATTCTTTGATGTTTCTTGTTCCGGCTTCTTTCAACAGATCATACCGGTTGTCCATTTCAATACACAAAGCATTCAAAGTATGAATTACTTTTTTTGTATCCGTGATAATTGCATCTTCTTCGCCCGGCAATTTTGCCAAAAAATGCTTCTCAATACTTTTATAAATACTGAGTTCCACTTTTTTGGGATCGATCAAAACTAACTTTAGCTGCGATGGATGTTTTTTGTATAAAAGAGAAACAAGAATCGCATTTAATCCAACTGATTTCCCTTGTCCTGTTGCACCTGCCATCAACAAATGCGGCATTGAAGTCAGATCAACTATGAAATTTTCATTGTCAATTTTTTTCCCAATGGCAATTGGTAAAGTAAAATGATTGTTGAGAAATTTTTCCGAATTCAAAAGCGTTTTCATGCTTACCACAGTCTTCTTGAAATTCGGAACTTCAATACCGATTGTTCCTTTTCCGGGGATTGGCGCAATGATGCGAATGCCAAGTGCAGAAAGACTTAGCGCGATATCATCTTCCAGATTTTTGATGCGTGAAATACGAACTCCGGGAGCAGGAATAATTTCATACAACGTAACTGTTGGCCCAACTGTTGCAAAAATTTTCTGAATTTCTATATCATAGTTTTTCAGTGTATGCAGAATCTGATTTTTATTCTCCTCCAGTTCTGTCACGTCCTGGATGATCTTATCACTCCCATGATTTTCTAAAAGATCAATCGTTGGATATTTATAATTTCGCAAATCAAGGATCGGATCGTATGGCTCCTGCTGAATTTTCGGTTTTGCAATAACAGGCTGTTCTTCTTTTTTCTCAGTGAGAACCTCCGCATTTTTTACTTCTAATGTCAATGCACTTTCGGGTGCACTATCTCTAACACTTGGTTTTACTTCTACTTTATTAAAATTATTTTTTGGAATGAATTCTTCATTCTTTTCTACAATTTCAAAATCCTCTTGAGGTGGACTTTGATTGTGCAAGGCATTTGAGGTCAAAGGAAAAATTGGCGCAGTCGATTCTTCTTCAACATGGGATTCAGCAAAAAACTCCTCCTTTTTCTTCGATAGTAAATCTTTATCGAAATATTTCAATTTATTTCTAAAATTAAATGAAGGATTGAAACGCCAGATAATATAACTGAGCAGGCCTACGAATAAAAGCGCTGCCGTTCCTACATACCCGATTAACTGTTGCAACCATTCGTTGATCATATCACCTGCTTTCCCACCCCAAAAAAATTCCACATCAGAAGAATTTATTTTTTCAGCATTAGGCGTATGCATTAAAAAAGAAGCGCAAACACTGATCACCAGAAGGCCTGCGATTACATACCGGATATTTCTGCTAATAGAAAATATTTTTCTCGGAGCAAATAAATTTACTCCAACTACAAAAAAGAAAAGGCAAAATAAATAGGAAGCAATTCCAAAACCTGAACGAAAAAATAAATCAGAAATGTAAGCGCCAAGTGTGCCTAAGGCATTGGCAAAATGCTGCTCGCTGTCCGGAAATATAATTTTCGCATTCCTGATACCCGATTGATCCTGTTGCCAGGTAAATAAATAAGAAGTGAAAGCAATGAATAATAAAAAAGAAATCAGAATCAAAAATGCACCCGCAATTTTATGCGAACGTTCGTCATGAATTAATTTTTTTACTTCTATTTTTTCCACTTTGTCAGGTTTCAATTTAGAAGCTGCGGCAGCTTTTGTTTTTGTGGTCTTTTTTCGGGTAGTAGCCATGGTTAGCAAAGATAGGAAATGGGAAATTCTTTATTATTACTGTTGGTTTTTAGTTGATAATTCTTATGCCTGCATTCTTTTGTGATTGCACCCGAGATATAAAAAGATCCAGCCAACAATAAAACACAAACCACCGGCTGGAGTGATCGCACCGACCCAATTGTAGCCCGGTTGTACAGCAGCTTTAATTGCAGTCAAAACATATAACGAACCGGAAAATAAAATAATTCCGGCAATAAATAATCTTCCTGACCAGATCAAAAATTTATGAGGAAATTCTTTATAAAGAATGCCGGCAGCCAGCAATGCAAAGACGTGATAAAACTGGTATTTCACAGCAGTTTCAAAGATTTCCAAAGCATAAGCCGAAATAGAATGTTTTAAAGTATGAGCGGCGAAAGCCCCGAATGTTACAGAAAGCGCGCCCAGTATTGCAGCCGTTTTTAAAAATCCTTTATGCATTATTTGTTATGTTAATTTTCCTGATTTATGTTTTGATTCTCTTCTTTACTGATCTTTTTTCAAGCGCTTTTTCTTCATCATTCATGGTTTTTTTATCTGTAGTTCCCTTATCTTTTTCCTGCAAAAAATTCAATGAATCCTCTTTCAGTTTTTCTACTTCCAAAACATGATCGGCTTTTAAATAAACAGGTTCGCGTTCTTTTAATTTTTTCTGAATAAAGAATATTAATTCAGAAGTATTCACCTCTTTTAACAAAGGCCTTTTGGAAGTTTCATCCATTACCCGTTCAAGAATATATTCAGGTGATGCTTTTAAATAAATAATTTCCCCATGTTGCCTCATCCACTGAAGATTATCAAAGAAGCAGGGAGTGCCGCCGCCACATGAAAGCAAAACTTCTTTTTTATCTCCAAACTTTTTCAGATGATATCTTTCTAATTCCCTGAACTTCTCTTCCCCATGTTTTTCAAAGATTTCTTCAACCTGCATTTTAAAGGCCTTCTCTATTTCCAGATCCAAATCAAAAAAAGCGTAACCGAGATTGCGGGCCCAAATATGCCCCCAATGCGACTTACCGCTTCCCATGAAACCGATTAAAAATATATTTTGATTCAAAATCCTTCAATTTTATCTTCATTAACAATAACAAAGGAACTATATAAAAGCATTTCTTCTACTTCATTGTAAATACTTTCAACAAACCGGAAAAAAATATTTTTTTTTACATTCCAATTTTTATCCAAACGATTTTGAAAAGCATAATCCCAAATGTCGCTATCTGCCCTGATAAAAGGAAGATCATTTACATGAACAAAATTTTCTTTATCCAAGAAAGGCATGAATGACTGTTAATCTTCTCTTGATAGTTTTGGATCACTTTCCAAAACACTTTCATCAGAATCTCCTGCCAAAATAAAACTCATTACCGATTGAACAGTTATCCTTGTTCCTTTAACAGTATGTTTCCCATTGAAATAGCCGGATGCGAAATAATGTTTTTATAAAGTTGATATTCCACCTAAGCAATTTACAAAAAAATTGCTTCACTAATCTATTTAAAAGCATTCAACCCGGTGATATCCATTCCTGTAATTAAAAGGTGTACATCATGTGTACCTTCATAAGTGATCACGCTTTCAAGATTCATCAGGTGACGCATGACCGGATATTCGCCTGTAATGCCCATGCCGCCTAATATCTGGCGCGCTTCATGGGCAATATTTGTAGCAATTTCACAAGCATTTCTTTTCGCCATACTCACTTGCTGCGGCGTCACTTTTCCTTCGTTCATCAAAACGCCCAGGCGCCAGTTGAGCAATTGTGCTTTTGTAATTTCTGTGATCATTTCAGCCAGCTTTTTTTGCTGCAATTGAAATCCTCCTATCGGCCTGTCGAATTGAATTCTTTCTTTTGAATATCTTAATGCTGTGTCGTAACAATCCATCGCCGCTCCAACAGCGCCCCATGCAATTCCGTAACGCGCTTTTGTGAGGCAACTTAACGGGCCTTTCAATCCTTTTACATTTGGTAAAATATTTTCTTTCGGAACTTTTACATTATCAAAAACCAGTTCGCCGGTAGCGCTTGCACGAAGGCTCCATTTGCCATGAGTGGTTGGCGTTGAAAATCCTTCCATACCTCTTTCCAAAATCAAACCATGAATTTCTCCGGATCCATTTTTTGCCCACACAACTGCTACTTGTGCAAAAGGCGCATTACTGATCCACATTTTACTTCCGTTTAAAATAACATGATCGCCGGCATCCTTGTAATTGCTCAACATTCCGGCAGGATCGCTTCCATGATCTGGCTCTGTCAATCCAAAACAACCAAGCCATTCTCCGCTTGCTAATTTTGGTAAATATTTTCTTCTTTGCTCTTCGCTTCCAAAAGCAAAAATCGGAAACATTACTAATGACCCTTGTACACTTGCAGTACTGCGAACCCCGCTATCGCCCCGTTCCAGTTCCTGCATCATTAATCCGTAAGAAATATAATCAAGTCCACCGCCGCCATATTCTACAGGAATCGTAGGACCAAAACATCCCAGCTCGCCCAATTGTTTGACAATCTGCTGAGGAAATTCTGCCTTCTGAGCATACTCTTCAATAATCGGGGAGATTTCTTTCTTCACATAATTGCGAACACTTTCCCTGACGAGTTTTTGTTCATCAGTCAGCAATTCATCTACATTAAAATAATCGGGAGATTGAAATAAATCTTGTGCCATTTAAAAATTAATTAGTTAGTGAAATTACCGTTATTTATTGCTTTACTCTGAGTTGAAAATTTCCTATTATCAATAATAAGTTTTCATAGAAATGAAAGGCATTATAAGACAGCAGCTTTCCAAAACACTTTAATTTTTTTGGTATTCACTTTTTTCCTTGCGAGGAATAGATTAAAATTATCCTGTACCCTAAGCCAAAATTCCGGTGTAGTATGACCAAAACCGGTTGCCAGTTTAATAGCCATTTCAGGAGTAACAGCCTGTTTACCATTGATAATTGCCGATAAAGTTTTGCGCGTTGTCCCCAAACCGGCAGCTACTTCCTCAATAGTTAGTTTTTTGCCGGTTTCCTCCGTAATACCGTCAATAGTTTCTCTGATTAATTCTCCGGGATGTGCCGGATTAAACATTGCCATACTTTTTATTTAATGATAATGTAATCTATATCCGAGGTATTTTCATTTTCCATCCAAAAAATAATCCGATAATTCTTATCAATTTTTACTGACCAAAATCCCTTCATTTCACCCTTTAACTGATGTAAACCATAACCAGGA
>Ga0157371_10001545_pt1 | contig 23669 bp, 21 predicted proteins | sample C45metaG_FD_113462 | JGI IMG/M metagenome (GOLD analysis project Ga0157371, IMG submission 113462) | Corn rhizosphere microbial communities from Kellogg Biological Station, Michigan, USA - C4-5 metaG | ecosystem: Host-associated > Plants > Roots > Rhizosphere > Soil | place: USA: Michigan...
CTGGGTGAATGGCGGGCCAGGGGCGTCCTGGGGACCCAGCTGGGGCCCAATCGCAATGGCCGCAAATGGTGAGGTCGGCCAGGCCGGTTTCGCGAATCGACTAGAAGGAACAGCGCTTTCATGGGGTCCATCATCACCACTCCCCACGTCCTGACGTGGGTCATCGCCGCTCTGGCCACCCTCGGGGTGGTCTCGCGGCCCTTTGGTCTGCCGGAGGCGCTGTTCGCCGTCGCCGGTGCCGCGCTGCTGGCGCTGTTCGGCCTGTTGCCGCTGGACGGTGTCTGGCATGGCATCGCCAAGGGCACCGACGTCTATCTGTTCCTCATCGGCATGATGCTGCTGGCCGAGATCGCCCGGAAGGAAGGGCTGTTCGACTGGGTCGCCGGCCATGCGGTACGCGCGGCCAAGGGCTCGGCGCTGAGGTTGTTCGCGCTGGTCTATGGCGTGGGCATCCTGGTCACGGTGTTCCTTTCCAACGATGCCTGCGCGGTGGTGCTGACGCCCGCGGTCTACTACGCCACCCGCGCCGCCCAGGTGAAGAATCCGCTGCCCTATCTGTTCTCCTGCGCCTTCATCGCCAACGCGGCGAGCTTCGTGCTGCCGATCTCCAACCCGGCCAACCTGGTGGTGTTCGCCGAACACATGCCCGAGCTGGGTCGCTGGCTGGCGTTGTTCACGGTGCCGTCGATCCTGGCCATAGTGGCGACCTTCCTGACCCTCTGGGCGACCCAGGCCAAGGTCCTGCGCGCCGAGCGGCTGTCCCAGGGCGGCGCGGTGGACGCCCTGCCCACCACCGGACGCATCGCCGGCTGCGGCCTGATCCTCACCATCCTGGTGCTGCTCGGCGCCTCGGCCCTGGATATGGAACTGGGCCTGCCGACCTTTCTCGCCGGCTTCGCCACCTTCCTGGTGGTGGTGGCCTGCAAGCGCGGCGGCGGGGGCGAGTTGCTCAAGCATATCTCCTGGAGCGTGCTGCCGCTGGTGGCCGGGCTGTTCGTGCTGGTGGAGGCCCTGGAGACCACCGGGGTGCTGCAGGCGCTGGCGAATCAGTTGCAGGCTGCCGCCCAGGCGACCCCGGAGCGGGCAGCCTGGGGCGCCGGGCTGCTGGTGGCCTTCGGCAGCAACCTGGTCAACAACCTGCCCGCGGGCCTGTTGGCCGGGGCGGCGGTGCAGGCCGCCCATGTCTCGGAAAAGATCGCCGGGGCGGTGCTGATCGGCATCGATCTCGGCCCCAACCTGTCCATCACCGGTTCCCTGGCGACCCTGTTGTGGCTGGCCGCGCTGCGCCGCGAGGGGCTGTCGGTGAGCTTCTGGCAATTCCTCAGGCTGGGCGCCGTGGTGATGATCCCGGCGCTGGTGTTGGCGCTGGCCGCGCTGATCCATCTCTAAGGCGCTGACCGGCGGTCCCCCGGCGTAGCGGCATTGTCGCTGCGCCTAGGGCACTATCGGGATACCTCTGCTGGAGAGAGCCGCCCATGACCGTCGCCCGCTATACCGGATTCGCCCAGGCGCTGCACTGGCTGACCGTCGCGCTGCTGTGCCTGCTGCTGCCCTTCGTCTGGGTGGCGGAAAACTTTCCACCTGGGCCGGTGCGGACCCTCTGGTATCTGCTGCACGAATCCACCGGGATCTCGGTGTTCCTGCTGATCCTGATCCGCCTGACCTGGCGCTGGCGGCATCCGGCGCCGCGGGCCAACCCCCGTGACGGTCGCCTGCTGCAACTGCTCGCCGGGCTCAATCACGGCCTGCTCTACGCCGTGCTGCTGATGATGCCGGTGACCGGCTACCTGATGGCCGGGCAGGGACAGCCGGTGCCGGTGTTCGGACTGTTTTCCCTGCCCGGCTTTCCTCGCCACGAAGCCCTCGGCATCCTCGCCAATCGCATCCATGTGGCTGGCCAGTTCGCCGTCTATGGGCTGGTGATCCTGCACGTGGCGGCGGTGGTCTGGCATGTGGCGATCCGCCGCGATGGCACCCTGGAGCGGATGTTGCCCGAGCAACGGCTTTAGGTTCTGTACGAAAACCGTCTGCACTCGGTGATGCGTCGTTTAAAAAACGCATTCGGATACTCATTGACCACTCAGGCACTGTAATAGGAGATTCGGAGAGGCACCATGGGAACCACTAAAATTAAGCATGGCGAAGAGCTTCTAAACTCAATATATAAATTTATGCTCAATGTTGCTAGTCTTGACCAGACTAATAATGACGAAAAATCATGCCACTTATAGATAGCATTTAACATTTTTTGCAGTTCGCCATAATACTAGTCCACGTCTAGATATAAACTATTTCAGCCCTTAAAAAACCATTAAACTGTGTCGCAATGGAATGGCTGTAAGCGCCCATGTTTTTAAAAGCAATGAAATCGCCAGTCTCAATTTTCTCCGGTAACCGCAGTTTTTGATCAAAAGTATCAAAGCTATCACATGTCGGTCCGAATACTTGAAAATCGCAAAGAGAGGCGCCTGGGTCTGCCGAGAAAACTTGGGGGGCAAGAGCTATTTGGGCGTAATTTGTTTCCGAAAAAGATCCGTATATACCATCATTTAAGTAGATCTTTTTTCCTTTGCGTAAAACTACTTTGGTCAATAGTGTTCCAGCGCTAGAAACCAAAGCTCGGCCGGGCTCGCAAATGAGGCGGGGGAATAAATATTTTTTGCTGGCGTATCTTATTTCAGAAAAATAAAATTTTAGTAACTCTTCGCCTGGGCCTGGAATTTCAACCGCGGGAAACCCACCACCAATATTAACATAAGAAGGCTCTGTATTAACCTCCGAACAAAGTGCTCGGCAACGAGCGAAGGCATTACAGAAAGACATTTGCCTAGAGCAATTCGACCCTACGTGAAAAGTTATTCCCCAGTTGAATCCAAGCTCTTCAATTCGGCTAATTATTTTTCTCGCTTCGTCCACTTCAGCTCCAAACTTTAGGTTGAAGTCGTAAGCGTCCGACCCAGTTGTAACCGCAAGTCTAACCGAGATGTTGATCTCTTTTGAAAACTGGTATTTAGAAAACTTTTCAAGCTCTTCGATGCAGTCTACAGCGAAGCTCCTTACTCCGAAGTCAGCCATTGATTTATCAATCGCATCAATGAGTTTAATGGGGTTGTTGTAGTGCAGGGGTGCATTTTTCAATGCACCAGCCACAACCTCAATTTCCCCTATTGACGAGACATCAAAACCACTAATGCCTGCATCGTAAAGTTCTTTGATTACGCCAGGTTCAGGTAAACATTTGGCCGCATAAAGGACCTCGCCAGGAAAATTCTCCACAAAAAAAATAGCTGTTTTTCTGATAGCCTCGCGATCTAGAAAAAGCACAGGCCTACTCAGGGATAAGTCTGACAGATGACTTATTGCTTTCTTAATGCGAATTAATTCCGTCATTTCAAGCATCCAGACTGAGAGAACTAAAGGTCCACTTTGGGTTAGGATGGCTGGGGAAATCTTCGAAGAGGTAGCCTTCGACAACTCCCAAGTACGGTCTTGCGATATCCAGTACCCGTTTGTAATCAATATGCTCTGGTTCTAAAATTCCTTGATCAGGGTTCTCTAGCATCCAAACCAAGCCCGCGAGAACCGACGCAGCTACTTGAAGAGATGTGGCGTTATTGTAAGGTGCCAAACCTCGTGCGGTATTGATGTCCAGGCGGGAGCCGTACCAGTAAACCCCTTTTTTGTTTTCTCGAAATATGAGGACGCCTAGCTCGTCTTCTCCGTCCATTATATCTTCGAATAAGATCTGCTGAGTAAGCTCTGGAAGTTTCTCAGGATATAGAGCTGCATCTCGCATAGAGTTAATTGCATCATCGCATGGACGGTAGGCAAAATGGACCGTTGGTTGGTAAGTGATTGCACCATCATTACTTCTTACAGCGAGATACTGCGCGATAGAATATGCTTCTGGATGAGGTATGATAGAAGCATATATCATACCGCTTGGCACCCAGCTTTTGACCTGTAGTGATCTTCCAGCCCGGCTAAATTCAAGAGCTCGACATGATCCATCATCGATAATTTTTTTCGTAATATGTGGTGGAGGTGCGTCCTCATGAGTACCCCAAGCAATGCCCGTAAGCTCCTCAGCTTCCTCCAGAAACCCATATACGGACCAAGTATTACAAAATTCGCTTGGTTTTCGTGGTAGATTACTTTTTTGTGTGTCTCTCTCTGCTATGTGAATCACTGACACTTGAAGTTGCTTCGCCAAGTCAGCCCATTCCTTCTGAGATTTGGGTTTTTTAAACTGTGTAAGCTCACTCTCGCCGATTTTGATAAGTGCTTCTTTCAACAGGTGGCTTACCAATCCAGGGTTTGCACCGTGATATAGTAAGGCTGTTTTACCTTTTTGGATTTTTGAAAATCTTTCAAGGGCAATCTTACGGCGTTGGTATGTCGTGAGATTTTGCAGATCCTCGCTGTCTAGCCATGTTTCTCTACTGGTGTCCAAATAAAGAATCGCATTCTCTTGGCAGTAAGAAATCAAGTCAAAAGTGCAGACTTGCACGCTTAAATTCACGACTACGTCGTCTGCCCTCAGCAAATCATCTAAAATTCCTCTGTAGTTGTTTTTTGTGAGGTACTGCTTAAAAAACTTCACTTCATATTTCTCGGCGATAGCCTTGTTCGCTTCGTCGGACGATATGATGATAATCTGAGAAGCATTTATATCTATTTTTTCTAGCAGCAGTGGAAGCACCGCCTTGGCTACTGCGCCAAAGCCAATAAAGGCAATTTTTCTGCTGGAGTGAAAAGTAAATTCAGACATTTTTTACCCTCAAGAAAATTTTTGGATAACTCGTTCAGCGCAACTATTTAGAAATTCACGCGTGAATGTTTCAGTCGTGTGGTCCAACAAGAAAGTATTCTTGTAAGTCATATCTGGCGAATTCTCATATTCTATTATTCTATCTAAAATCTCGGGCACTTCTTTTTTTCTTTCTGGATAGGCATTGAGAGCTACTGTCGCAAAATTGAAGTAATGTAGACCTTCATCCCTTGACGCCTTTAGTACCCATTCAACTACGGAAGGGGGGCCAAACTTCTCAAAATCTGAAACGAACATCTTATACCCGAGTGCGCTAACAAGTTCGTCGTAGGCTAGGGTGATTAAAAGGCTAAATTCATCTGATATGAGATGTTCTATCTTCGTGAAATCGGGCTTTCGTTCAGCCATCATTGTGTCTATCTTTTTTTCCTCATGGCCATACATGCAGGAGCAAATCAGCCTTAGCCCTCGGTAATGATTTTCTTCGTCGTTTAGCCAGTAAGAGAGAGTATTCTTTGTATCGTCTAAGATAGGAAGGCTCGATTTATTTATCCAAGAAAACAAATTTTTAGCATCATACTCTGCGCACATATCTCCCCAAAGGTCGTGCTTCACGGCGGCCCTGATCTCGTGAGTTGCAGTAAAGTGGCCCGGCATCAAAGGGCCCAGCACTTCCACTGAGTCCCAAATTTCAAAATGAGGCTTGAATGACTCGGTTTTCATAGCACCACCTTTCCAAGTCCTAAGTATTGGCAGACGTCTGAAGCGCATTTGGCCAAGAAATGCTTGTTGAATGGATTATTTCCCGGGTCACTATCATGATCTAAAAGAAAGGTGGATTTGTATTCTCCGATCGCTCCATTTTCAAGACTAAGAATTCTCTTGAGAACCGAAGGTGCGTTAGGGATTTGAACGGCATGGTTTTTTCTTATTATTTTTATGGCATTAATTGAATGAAGCATTTCATCTTTCGCTGCGAGCCTAATCCACTTGCTAACTGAAGAACATCCAAAAGAGTCATAAATATGGAAGTCGGCAGCATAGCCGCGAGTGCTAGCCAGTTCATCAAACGCCAAACAGACACAGAGCGAAAATTCGTCATCTAGTATCTCTGCCAGATCAGAGAAATCACCCTCGCGTTTGCTGGCGCTGTGTTCTATCTTTTTCTCATCAACAGAAAATAGACTGGAGTAAATCTTCTTTAATCCACGAAAATGGTTGTTTTCATCTCTTAGCCAGTAGCTTTCAAATTCATAAAACTCTGGGCTATAGCTACCATTAGCTTTTAAATAATTCGATAAATTTACAGAGTCATACTCTGCGAAAACATTTTTTAGCAATTCCTGCTTGAAATTCTGCATGGCACCACTTTCAGCAATGATCGAAGGGTTCATGTCTTTCAATATTGCTTCTGAAGTCCAGTCGGACCATTCAAGTTTTATGTTTTCATCAGACATCTTTAGCATCTCCTGCTTCAGTTCTCACCATAGGCAAGAAGACCGATTGAGAATATCCCGACGACTACTCCTATCCATTGACTAGTACTCAATTTTTCACCAAAAAAAAGAGTCCCTATTAAAACCAGACCTATAGCTACAATCACACCGAAGAGTACTCCTCCAAGCGCTAGGTCTACGCCCTGTCTTAGAAGAAACTGCCAGCACACATTCCCGATCAACATGAAAAACATGCCGCCAAACAGGTAATAGTACTTGCCTGATATCGCAAAAAACTTGGCTAAAGTATCTCCGGTAAGTTCGAAAATGACCAAAAGGCAGAGAAGCACGCCAGCAGTTGCTGTCATCATTTGTTTCCTTTGTTGATCTTGATATCACGTCATTTGCCTATGCATTGCAGGCAACCATTGGCGCGGTATGGGAATAGGCTAGTTTTTCTGAAAAAGCCGTACTAGCCGGCTCCGCTAAAAATCACTTGTGCGCTCAGAGCAAAAATCACGACTCTAAGCTGCTGATTTTTTGTGAATAGGCTTCGCATACGGTTTGATCGCCGAGAGCGTCCCGCAAAAGGTTGGTCGTCCTATCTCTAAGCACGTCACAGTGCTATTGGTTGGTGCGCTGTTTAGTGATTACGCAACTCCATGGCTTCCTATCTGCTTGCCGTCGTGAGCACGATCACTTCTGTTTCGCTTAAGCTAGCCGGACAGACGCTCGATAACGCTTGTTTTCGAAAATTCAATAGCGTGTTAAGTAAGTTTTGCCCTGTGCTTCATACTTAGCAGCCTGATCACACTGTACCCCCAAACGATCGGTGCATTTGCAGCATCGTTGTCTTTCCTACCCGCCATTAGCAGAAGCGTTCGCTGTCATTAGGACACTATGCTATAGGGGTGAGAGCTTGATTTAAGAATGATAAAAATTAAAAAATGCTGTCGACCTTAAAGCCAAAAATAGAGCGACAAGGAGCGTACGCTTGGCGTCGCAAGTTATGTAATTTTCAATACAAGCAGTCAGTCCAGCTTGCGTATGAAGGCTTCGATCTTAGCTTGGTCACTCTTAACGAGAGATCGCTCATCGACCGTGAGCGGCACCTCCTCAAGGTATATACGGATTAAGGCATTTCTTTCCAAGGCTTGCCCTTTAGCGCTGGCTTTAGGCAGATTAGAATCGTAGCTAATACAGGCCATGCAATGGGCGCACTTGCTCCAGAATGAGTTGGTACAAAACGAATTGCCTAGGCGCTGCCTTCCACCAATTGCCGGTCGCGTTCCAGCAGGGCCGGCAGGGTCTCGCGAAGGTGGTCCACCAGGGTGCGGATCTTGGCGTCGAGAAAGCGCCGCGAGGGATAGAGCGCATGGATGTCCAGGGCATAGAGCCGGTGCTCCGGTAGCACCCGTTGCAGGCGGCCGCTGGTAAGGCCGGCGACGGCGGCATACACCGGCAGGGCGCCGATGCCCAGGCCGTTGGCCACGGCTTCGGCCAGGGCATCGGCGGTATTGACCTGGAAGGGCGGTCGCTCCACCGTCACCTCGGTGCTGCCTTCCGGCCCTTCCAGCAGCCAGCGATCCGGTGCCATGGCGCGATTGACCAGGCGCAGGCAGCGGTGCCCGGCCAGTTCCGCCGGCGTGGTTGGGCGACCCAGGCGTTCGAGATAGCCGGGCGCGGCGCAGAGCACGCTGTAGGTGCTGCCCAGGCGCACCGAATGGAAGGCCGAATCCGCCAGGCCGTCGGCCAGGATCAGCGACAGGTCGTAGCCTTCCTTGAGGATGTCGGTGAAGGTGTTGGTCAGCTGCAGATCGAGGTCGACCTCGGGATAGCGCTCGCGATAGCCGGCCAGACTCTGGATCAGATAGTGCTGGCCGAGGCCGGTCATGGTGTGGATACGCAACCGTCCGCGCGGCACCGCCAGGGCGTCGCGGGCCTCGGCATCGGCGTCGTCGAGGTCGGCGAGGATGCGCTCGCAACGCACCAGGTAGCGCTCGCCGGCTTCGGTCAGGCGCAACTGGCGGGTGGTGCGGTGCAGGAGCCGGGTCTGCAGGTGCTGCTCCAGCTGGCTGACCGCGCGGGACACATAGGCGGTGGTCAGCTCCAGCTGGCGCGCGGCGGCGGTGAAGCTGCCGGTACGGGCCACGCAGGCGAAGGCGCGCAGGTTGAAGAGGTGATCCATGGGCGAGGGCAGGGCCGGACAAAGCGCCATTGTGGGCCATTACCCGCCCGTTGGTTAACGCTCTTTGCTGTCGCACCCAGCTTAATCGGCGCGGACCCGACTTCCTAGAATGGCCGCCGAGGCACTGCGCCTCGCCCCTCCCGTCGATCCCAGCGTTGCCCAGCATGCCCCTCGCTTCGCCGTTGCCTCTGCGCCCCTCCCGCGCGCTCCCACGCAAACGCTGGCCCAGCCTGAATGCCTGGCGCCGCGCCGGTCGCGAATGGGCCCGTACCGATGGCCAGACCTGGGCCTTCATCGCCAAGGCACTGCTGGCCGCCGCCCTGGCGCTGTGGCTGGCCTATCGCCTGGAACTGCCGCAACCGAGCACCGTGCTGGTCACCGTCTTCATCGTCCTGCAGCCGCAAAGTGGCCAGGTGCTGGCCAAGAGTTTCTATCGGGTACTGGGCAGCCTCGCCGGGCTGAGCTTCACCGTCGCCGCCATCGCCCTGTTCGCCCAGGAGCGGGTGCTCTTGCTCGGCGCCCTGGTGCTGTGGATTGGCTACTGCACCCGCGGCGCCGCGCGCTATCGGGATTTTCGCAGCTATGCCTTTCTACTGGCCGGCTATACCGCCTGCCTGGTGGGGCTGCCGGCGGTGGCCCAGCCCCAGGGCGCCTTTCTCCAGGCGGTGTGGCGTCTGCTGGAAATCGGCCTGGGCATCTGCTGCGCGGGGGTGGTGAGCGTGGCGATCCTCCCGCAGACCACCGCCGGCGTGCTGCGCCGGACCCTGGCCCAGCGGCTGCGCGACTTCCTGGCCATGGCCCATGACGGCCTGCTGGGGCGGCTCGACGGCGAGCGCTTCGCCGGGCTCAGTGCCCGTTTCGCCGCCGACTCCGTGGGCTTCGAGAGCCTGCGCAGAGCCAGTGTCTTCGAGGAGCCCTATCTGCGCCGCCGCAGCGGACGCCTGGCGGCCCTAGGCAACCGCTTCATGCTGCTCAACACCCGTTTCCACGCCCTCTACCAGCTGCTCGAACGCCTGGCCGAGCGGCCACCGGCGGTGCGCCAGGCCCTGGCACCCGCCCTGGAGTTGATCGCCGTCGCCCTGGCGCCCGGCCTCGGGCGGTTGCCGGAAGATCGCGATCTGCGCCGTCTCGACGAACGCCTGGCCGCCGAGCGCGAGACGCTGATGGCGGCGATCCGCGTGGGCCGCCAGCAACTGACCCAGCGGGCGCTGGCCGCCGAAGCCGACCGGCTCGACTACGATACCGCGGCCGAATTGCTCTATCGCTTCGCCGAGGACCTGCACCTGCTGCTCGGCGCCCAGCTGGCATGGGATGCACCCTCGAAAGCGCCCGCTGCGCCGCGGGAGACCTTCACCCCCCTGGCCAGTCGCGCGGTGGCCTGGATGGCCGGGTTGCGCAGCGCCCTGGTGGTGCTGGGCGTGGGGCTGTTCTGGATCGTGACCGCCTGGCCGAGCGGGGCGGCCTGCACCCTGGCGGCGGGGCTGATCTCGGCGCTGGCCTCCACCTCGGCCGATCCGCGGCGCTATTGCCTGCAACTGGCCGGCGGCACCCTGCTCGGGGCCCTGTCCGGTGGTCTGCTGCAATTCCAGGTGTGGCCCTGGATCGATGGCTTCGCCCTGTTGCTGCTGACCCTGGCTCCGGTGTTCGCCGCCGGCGCCTGGCTGATCACCCGCCCGCGGGTGGCCGGCTATGGCACCGGCTTGATGGTCTGGTTCTGCTCGACGGCGCTGCCGGGCAATCTGCCGCGCTATGACGCCGACCTCTTCTGCAACACCTACCTGGCCTATCTGGTGGCCTGCGGCGTGGCGGTGGTGGCCGTCAGCGTGTTGCTGCCGCCCAGCCAGCCCTGGGTCTGGCGCCGCCTGGAGGACGCCCTGCGCGAGCGGCTGGTCCATGCCCTAGGCGCGCCGCTGCCTGGTCTCAGCGGCCGCTTCGATGGCGGCCTGCGCGATCTGCTCAACCAGGTACAGGTGCTCACCGTGAGCCAGCCGGTGGTGCAAAGGCAGCTGCTGCGCTGGACCTTCCTCAGCCTGGAGCTGGGCCATGCCATCATCGAGTTGCGCCTGGAGCAGGCGGCCTTGCCAGCCTTGCCCTGGTATCGCGAGGAACGTGCCTGGCGCCTGGCCATCCGCGCCCTGGGCCGGGCCTTGGTGCGACTGTTCCGCCAGCCCAACGCCGCCAACCTGGCCCGCGCCCTGAGCGCCGTGGACCAGGCCATCCTGCTCGCGCACCAGGCCCAGCGCCACTTGGAGCCGAATCCCGGCGACTTCGATCGGTCGCCGCTACGGCGCATCGCCAGCTACCTGCACTTCATCCGTACCTCGCTGCTGGCGCCGGATTCGCCCCTGGCCGGATATCTACCGCAGGCGCTGCACCCTGCGCGCGACGAGGGCTGAACGGCGCGTTGGAAAAATCCGACTAGTCTTACCGAGAGGGGGCTCCAGGGCCCTCTGTTCCGCGACTTTCGGCCCAACCCGAACAAGGCCCGCCTGCCCATGCCCGCACGCTTCGTCCGTCCGCTGCTGTGTTCCGCCAGCGTTCTCCTGACCCCCTTGGCGCTCGCTCTGGAGGCCCCTGGCGCTCCCGGCGCCGCGCCCTTCTGGTCCTACTCCGGCAAGACCGGCATCGGCACCAGCTACGAGGCCTATCGCGACGGTGCCTACAGCGACCAGGCCAGCACCGGCCGCGTCTCGCGGGTCTGGTTCTCCCTGGCCCAGGGCGTGGTCACCGAGACCATGCACGGCTTGATTCATGAGGCGCAGTTGCGCGAGATGCAACTGGTGATCCGCGGCCCGGACTTCACCCACCTGGAACGCGACGACACCGACAGCCGCATCGAGTACCTGGCCACCGATGCCGCCGGCCGGCCCACCTCCCTGGCCTATCGCATCGTCAACCGCGACCGCCAGAGCCGCTACGAGATCGAGAAGCACGTCTTCACCGACCCGGACCAGGACACCCTGGTCATGCGCGTCATCTTTCGCAGCCAGGATCCGCGTATCCAGCCCTATCTCTATGTCGATCCGGCCCTGGCCAACAGCGGCAGCCACGACCGCGCCGCGGTGAAGGGTGGGGTGCTCTACGCCAGCGAAGGCGAGCACGCCCTGGTGGTGAAGGCCAGCCAGCCGTTGCAGACGCCCACCGTGGGTTTCGTCGGCGCCTCCGACGGCCTCGACGACCTGCGCCGTAACGGCAAGCTGACCCAGACCTACAGCAGCACCGGCGACCAGGCCGGCAACGTCGCCCTGCTGGCCAAGCTGCCGCGGCAGGGGGCGGAGACCACCCTGGACGTGGTGGTGGGCTTCGGCGCCAATCCGCGCCAGGCCGAGGCGGCGGCGGATGCCACTCTGGCCCGCGGCTATCGGCAGGTGCTGGCCCACTACAACGGCGAGGGCGAGGCCATCGGCTGGCAGGACTACCTGGCCAGTCTCGACCAGTTGCCGCGCCTGCAGGCCCAGGCCGGCGACGGCGGCAAGCTGGTCAACGCCAGTGCCCTGGTGCTCAAGGCCCAGGAAGACAAGACCCACGCCGGCGCCCTGATCGCCTCGCTGTCCAATCCCTGGGGCGAAACGGTGCCGGCGGCCAAGGGCACCACCGGCTACAAGGCAGTCTGGCCGCGGGACTTCTACCAGTGCGCCATGGCCCTGCTGGCGCTGGGTGACCGGCAGACGCCCAAGGTCGCCTTCAGTTACCTCAAGCAGGTGCAGGTCGACGCCAACACCGCCCGCAAGCCGGCCGACAGCTCCGCCTTCATCCATCAGCAAAGGCAGGGCGACGAGGTCCGGGCGCCGGGCGCCACCGGCTGGTTCCTGCAGAAGACCCACGTCGACGGCACCATCGAGTGGGTGGGCGTGCAACTCGACCAGACCGCCATGCCGATCATGCTCGGCTATCGCCTCTGGCAGGGTGGCCTGCTGGGCGACGCCGAGATCGACCGCTGGTACCGCGAGATGCTCAGGCCCGCGGCGGACTTCCTTGCCCGCGACAGCCAGGTCAACCTGGGCTGGAACACCTGGCAGGTCAAGCCGCCGCAGACCCAGCAGGAGCGCTGGGAAGAGCAGTGGGGCTACTCGCCGTCCACCACCGCGGCGGTGATCGCCGGTCTCGCCACGGCCAGCGAACTGGCGCGCCATGCCGGCGACGAAGCCACTGCCAGCCGCTACCGCGACACCGCCCGGCGCTATTCGAGCCAGGTGGAACAGACCCTGGCCACCACCCAGGGCAGCCTGGGTGCCGGCACCTACTACCTGCGCATCACCCAGAACGCCGACCCGAACGACCAGGGCACGCTGGTGGACAACAACAGCCGTCCGGGCCTGCCGGAGGACCAGGTGCTGGACGCCGGCTTCCTCGAACTGGTGCGCTATGGCGTGCGGCCGGCGAGTGATCCGCTGGTACAGCAGAGCCTGGCGGTACTGGACGACGAGGGCCTGCCGGAGAATCTGAGAATCAAGTACAGCTTCCAGTATCCCGGGGTGACGGGCACCTTCCCCGGCTGGCGGCGCTACGGCAACGACGGCTATGGCGAGAGCGAAAGCTCCGGCATCAACTTCCCGGCCACCGAACAGCCGGTGCCCAACTCGGGGCTACGAGGTCGGGTCTGGCCGATCTTCACCGGTGAGCGCGGTCACTACGAGCTGGCGCGCCTGGTCCTGCAAGGCAAGCCGGAGCCGAGCGCCCTGGCCAAGCTGCGCGACACCTACGTCCGCGGCCTGGAGTTGTTCGCCAACCCCGGCCTGATGCTGCCCGAGCAGGTGTGGGATGGCGTGGGCGACAACCAGCGCCACGGCTACACCCAGGGGCAGGGCACCGATTCGGCGACGCCGCTGGCCTGGTCCCATGCCGAATACGTCAAGCTGCTGCGTTCCCTGGCGGACGGCCAGGTATGGGATCACTACCCGGTGGTGGCGCGGGCCTTGGCGCCTTGAAATAGGCCTGGACGCAAGCGCTACCCTGGCGGCCAAGGCTGCCTTTTCGGCCGCGAGCGCAGCCGCTAAGGCAGCATCGAGTAGGGATCGCCGGCGCTCGGCACCCCTGTGCCGACGAACGGCATGCCGCCGTGAAGCTGCCTGCCAGAGCCACGGGTGACTAAAAACGCAACGGCACTCTCCAGGGAACCCCTGTAACAAGACTTGTCTGATGGGCGTTCTCAGGCTTAGCTGAGACGGGCGGTCGCTCGCCCTGCGTTCTCTCCCTCTCCGGTCATCCTGCCCTCGGTCACGCACCGCGCGGTAGCGTGCCCGGCTGTCGCGGTTTTCTCTCCCTCGCTCCGGCGACCGCTCAGGCGGCGGGTGCCGGTCAAAAAGGTCACGGATATGACTGACGTCGCTCTGCCCATCGCCCTCTACCTGGGCACCCTGGTACTGCTGGCCTTCACCCTGCGCCGCAGCCCGCTGCTCACCCAGGAAACCCTGGCGCGTTCCTCACCGCTGGATGCCCTGCGCGGCATCCTCGCCACCGCCGTGGTCTGCCTGCATTTCGTGCTGACCTATCACCTCAAGGCCGAGGGCCAGTGGCGCGAACCCGCCAGCGACCTGCTCTACAACCTGGGCGTGGTGCCGGTGTCGCTGTTCTTCATGATCACCGGCTACCTGTTCTTCGGGAAGGTCTACCGGCGCACGCCGGACTGGGGCGAGCTGCTGCGTTCACGAGTGCTGCGAGTGATGCCGCTGTATCTCTGCGTGGTGGCCGTGGTGGTGCTCTTCACCCTGATCCGCACCCACTTCGTCATCGCCGACGGCCAGCACTTCCTGCTCGAACTGCTCAGCTGGGAGCTGTTTTCCGGCTTTACCCTCAATGGCCTGGAAGAGAGTGGCTGGATGACCGCCGGCGCCCACTGGACGCTGCGCTACGAGGCGCTGTTCTATCTGGCCCTGCCGATCATCGCCGCGCTGTTCAACCGCCGTGGCTTTGGCTTGCCGCTGCTCATCTCGGCGTTGCTGGTGGGCGGCTTGGTCGCTGCCGGCTATCACTACCACGTGCTGGGCGCCCGCTTCGGCCTGCTGTTCCTGCTGGGTTTCCTGCCGGTGTTCGTCAAGGTGCACCGGCCGGCGCTGCTGGCGCGGCTACGCACGCCCCTGGTGGCGGCGTTGTCGCTGGTACTGGTGGGCTATGCCATGGTGCAGCCGGACTACAGCCTCAAGCAGATGCTCGCCTTGGCCTTGCCTTTCGCCGCCATGGCCGCCGGCAACGACCTCTTCGGCCTGTTGCGCAGTCGTGGTCTCAAGGTGCTCGGCGAGATCAGCTACAGCCTCTACCTTACCCATGGCTTGCTGCTCTATGGGCTCTTCACCCTACTCGACCTGGGCTCGGTCGAGACCCTGGGCACGGTCGGCTTCATGGCGCTGCTGCCGCCCGTGCTGGCACTCGCCTGCCTGCTGTCGATGCTCAGCTACCGCTGGATCGAGCGGCCGCTGATGCATCTGGGAAGGGCGCCGCGGCCTCGGCAACTGCCGGCGTAAGCGACGGCGCTCCCACCCCGGGATGCTCCAGCAGAAAGGCCAGCGCCTGGGCGCAGGAGGCTTCCACCTTGAGCGTCAGCAACGCGTCCGCCCGGGTGCGGCCATAGCCCAGGGCGGCGATGGGCAGGCCGGCGCGGGCCGCGGCCTGGGCGAAGCGAAAGCCCGAATAGACCATCAACGACGAGCCCACCACCAGCAGCGCATCGGCGCGGCCCAGGTGGGCGAAGGCGCGCTCCACCCGGGCGCCCGGCACGTGTTCGCCAAAGAACACCACGTCCGGCTTGAGCAGGGCGCCGCAGCGCGGGCAATCGGGCACCCGGAAACTCATGAAGTCCACGCCTTCCAGATCGGCATCGCCATCCGGCGCGGTAGCCGCGTCCAGCTGCAGCCAGTCGCCATTGCGTTCGCCCAGCCATTGCTGGAACTCCTGGCGCGGCAGGCGTAGCTCGCAGCCCAGGCAGCGGATCTGGTCGAGGCGGCCGTGCAGGTCGATCACCGCCTCGCTGCCGGCGGCCTGGTGCAGGCGGTCGACATTCTGGGTCAGCAGCATCTCCACCTGGCCGCGCCGCTCCAGGGCCGCCAGGGCCTGGTGGGTGACATTGGGCCGGGCCTGGCAGAAGCGCGGCCAGCCGATCAGGCTGCGCGCCCAGTAGCGGCGGCGCAAGAGCTCGTCGCCGACGAAGGCCTGCAGGGTGACCGGCTGTGGCCGCTTCCAGGCGCCGTCGCGGTCGCGGTAGTCGGGAATGCCGGAATCGGTGCTGCAACCGGCCCCGGTGAGCAGGAAGATCCGCTCGTGCCGGGCGATGAAGGACTGAAGCTGGGGCAGGGACATCGGGCACCTGGGGTTGCGGACGATACCCCCAGCTTGGAAAGGCTCAGGCCGGGAGGCAAGCCGCAGCTGACGAACGTCCGGTCCGTCGCGGCGACCTTTCGTACAGAACCTAGTACACCGGCACGTAGATGTAGATCTGCGAATCCTGGGCATCCACCCCGGTGAAGGCTTCGGTGTAGTGCTCGAAGCAGGCGCCCGGGCGCGGTTGCAGGCCGCGGGCGGGGAGCAGCTCGGCGAACAGCCGGCCGAGGCTCTTGGCCACGCTGGGCGCGGTGCCCAGGTGCACGTAGCGGGCATAGCGGCCTTCCGGCAGTTCCTGGCGCACCATGCCGGTGGGCAGGGGCGCGCCTGGCGCCGTGGCCACCGCGGCCAGGTAGTGCATGGCGCCGGCCTGGCGCCAGCTCAGGCCATACCATTCGGCCTCGCCTTCGCGGCCGGCGATTTCCCCGGCACGGTCGGCGAAGCGCCGCCAGAGGGCGGCGAGGTCTTCGCCCTGGCCGGGCTCGAACAGCAGGCCGGTCACTTCCAGGGCGGGATGGTCGACGATTTCCAGCGACATGGGACAGACTCTCTCGAAGATGGCAATGAAGGCCGCCACCTTACTCCAGCGGCGCCCCGCGGTCAGCCAGGGCAGGACATAAGCGGGTCAGGCGAAAGGTCGCAGCGTACCCGCGGCGCCCTCCCCGATTTATCGACTGTCCTTGGTGTGGCTTCGAAAGCGGCGAGTGCACCGGCTGCCCTGGCCAAGCGCCAGGCAGCGGCTCAGCGGTCCGCGGTAAGGACTTGGTTCAGCGCCAGACCAGCCAGGCGGGCGCTGGCCAGCAGGCGCTCGAGGCTCTGACCATGGCGTGCGCTGGCGGAGAGCCCGGCCATGGTGGTGACGACGAAATCGGTCAGTTGCTGCGCCTGCTGTGGCCGGCGTGTGGCGATGTGGGCGTGGATGAGTGCCTGGGCCGCCTGGTGGTAGCCGTCCGCTGCCGCACGGGCCTGGGGATCGTCGCTATGGGTACCCTCCAGCACCAGACAGCCGGCGGCCTGCGGATCGGCCGCGTAGTTGCGCGCCGCCGCTTCCAGCACCTGCGTCAGGGCCTCGGCCAGCGGTTGGTCGGCCTCCAGGATCGGCCGCAACAGCAGGGCGCCGTTCGAGGCATAGCGCTCCAGCACCCTGAGATACAACTCGGCCTTGCTGCCGAAGGCCGCATAGAAGCTGGGGGGATTGATCCCGAGTGCCTGGGTCAGATCGGCGACGCTCACGCCGTCATAGCCCTTTTCATGGAACAGGCGTTGCGCCTGGGCCACCGCCGCGTCCGGATCGAAGCGGCGCGGGCGGCCACGCGTGCTGGATTTATTTGTAGCGTTCATTACAAAAATACTTTGACAGAGGCCGGGTGAGGTTTATTGTAGCATTCACTACATTAATCAGGAGCTAGGGTCATGGCGAATTTTGCAGGCAAGTCGGTGCTGGTTCTGGGCGGCAGTCGCGGCATAGGCGCCGCCATCGTGCGGCGCTTCGCCGCCGAAGGCGCTCGAGTGACCTTCACCTATGCCAGTTCCAGGGACGCCGCCCAGGCGCTGGCCGCGGAAACCGGTAGCACCGCCGAGGCCACCGACAGCGCCGACCGCGACGCGGTGATCGCCCGGGTGCGCGCCTGTGGTCCGCTGGACGTGCTGGTGGTGAATTCCGGCGTGGCGCTGTTCGGCGATGCCCTGGAGCAGGACCCGGACGCTGTCGACCGCCTGCTGCGCATCAACGTCCAGGCGCCCTATCACGCGGCGGTGGAAGCCGCGCGGCAGATGCCGGCCGGCGGGCGGATCATCGTCATCGGTTCGGTGAACGGCGATCGCATGCCGGTCCCCGGCCTGGCCGCCTATGCCGTGAGCAAGTCCGCCCTGCAGGGGCTGGCCCGCGGCCTGGCGCGGGATTTCGGCCCGCGCGGCATCACCGTCAACGTGGTGCAGCCGGGCCCCATCGATACCGAGATGAACCCGGCCGATGGCCCCATGAAGGAGCTGATGCACAGCTTCATGGCGATCAAGCGCCACGGCAGCGCCGAGGAAGTGGCCGGCATGGTGGCCTGGCTGGCTGGCCCCGAGGCCGGCTTCGTCACCGGCGCCATGCACACCATCGACGGGGCCTTCGGCGCCTGATCCTCCCTGTGCGGCCTCCCGGCCGCTAGAGACCTCGACCTGCCGCCGCCCTAGCCGTAACGCTTGAACGCCTCGATAGCCAGGCCGTTGCCGATGTTGCCGAAGCGGTCGCCGTCCACCAGGCGGGCGCCGGGGAAGCGCTTGGCCAGGGCCTGGCGCAGGGCGGGGATGCCGCTGGAGCCACCGGTGAAGAACAGGCTGTCGACCCGCGCCGGATCGAGTTCGGCGCGGGCCAGCAGGTCGTCCACGCCGCGACTCAGGCGCTCCAGCTGCAGGGCGATGGCGGCATCGAACAGCGGGCGCTCCAGATCCGCCGCCAGGCCAGTCTCGATGCGATCCAGGCGCAGGGTGCGGCGCCAGTCGTCGGTCAGGGCGATCTTGGCGTCTTCCACCTGGATCGCCAGCCAGTGGCCGGCGCGTTGCTCGATGAGCTTGAACAGCCGATCCATGCAGCGGCTGTCCTGGGCGTCGTATCTCATGTCGCGCAGGCCCAGCACGCTCTTCTTGGCGTAGACGGCATTGATGGTGTGCCAGGTCGCCAGGTTGATGTAGTGGCTGGTGGGCATGGTGGCGCCACTCTTCATGGCGCTGCCGTAGCCGAAGAGTGGCATCACCCCTTCCAGGCTCAGCTGGCGGTCGAAGTCGGTGCCGCCGACGTGCACGCCGCCGGTGGCGAGGATGTCGCTGGCGCGGTCGTCCAGGTGGCGCCGCTCCGGGGCCAGGCGCACCAGGGAAAAGTCCGAGGTGCCGCCGCCGATGTCGACGATCAGCACCAGCTCTTCACGCTCGATGCTGCGCTCGTAGTCGAAGGCGGCGGCGAGGGGTTCGAACTGGAAGGAGATGTCGCTGAAGCCCACCTGGCGCGCCACGGCGGCCAGGGTGTCTTCGGCCTCCTGATCGGCGACCGGATCGTCATCGACGAAGTGCACCGGACGGCCCAGCACCACGGCGTCGAAGGCGCGATCGGCCTGCTGTTCGGCGCGCTGCTTGAGGGTGCCGAGAAAGAGGCCAAGCACCTCGGTGAAGGGCAGGGCGCTGCCGAGGATGCTGGTCTCGCCCTTGAGCAGGTTGGAACCGAGCAGGCTCTTGAGCGAGCGCAGCAGGCGGCCCTCGTAGCCTTCCAGGTATTCGTGCAGCGCCTGGCGGCCATAGGCCGGGCGGCGCTCCTCGGCATTGAAGAAGATCACCGAGGGCAGGGTGGCCTTGCCTTCTTCGAGGGGCAGCAGGACCTCGCCCGAGGGCCTGAGCCAGCCGGCGGTGGAATTGGAGGTACCGAAGTCGAGGCCCAGGGCGCGGGCGGGTAGAGCAGCAGACATGTGAGGATCCGTAACGCGAGCAGCCGCGCAGTTTAGCCGAGACGGACGAGCAGGCGAACCCTGGCCGGATGCCAGCAGGGTTGGCTCGTGCTTCGTCAGGGCTGGGGTAGCGGTCGGCGGCGCTAGCCCTTACGCGAGGGATCGCGTGGCTCGTCCAGGCGGCAGACGTCGTCCTGGCAGCGCCGACTGCCTTGCGGATGCGGCAACCAGGTCAGGCCCGGGCGGAGCTTGAGAAACAGGCGATAGCCCAGCTCCAGCAAGGGCCGCAGCGGTCGCCAGGCCAGCGGGCGGGCCCAGTGGCCAAGGCCGGCGGTACGCCAGCTCCAGTAGGTGGCGTCCAGGCCCTTGAACCAGCGGCCATCGGCATCCCGGGCGTGGAGCAGGTCGAGCATGGCCTGGCGTGGCGGGGCATCGGCGGGCGCCTGCGTCTGGTAGTCCGGCGCAGCCAGGTCGACCAGGTGCAGATGACCCGGATCGGCATGGCGACGCAGCCAGGCGATCTCGCGGGCGCAGAGTGGGCAGGCGCCGTCGTGAAAGAGCGTCAGGGGCAGGCGGGGGGTGTGCATCGAGGTCATCCTGGAGGGCCTGCCTATCTGGACCGACGCGCAGGGCTGCTGTTGCGTTTTCCGCCGAACGGTAAGCGCAACGGCGCCTCGTGGCGAGTCGGAATCAGAGACGCCGCAAGAGCCTTTGCATGATGTCGCAAGCTAGTGCCAAGGCGTTTTCAACACCCTTTGGCCGACGCGCAGCGGCTCATGCAGCGGCTCCAAGGCACTGTACGCAATCAATCAGCGAGGTCGGTATGGATCTGGGAATCAAGGGGCGCGTTGCCCTCATCACGGGTGCCAGTGGCGGCATGGGTCTGGCCACGGCGAAGCTGCTGGCCGAGGAGGGCGTCAAGCTGGTGCTCTCCGACCTGGAGCAGGGCAAGCTGGAGGAGGCGGCCAAGAGCCTGCCAGGCGATACGCTGCTGATCGCCGCCGACATGACCGACCAGGCCGCGGTAGATGACTTGGTGGCGCAGGGCGAGGCCCGCTTCGGCCAGATCGACATCGTGGTGCACACCGCAGGCGTGACCGGCGCCAAGGGCGATCCGCTGGAATTGGCCGATGCCGACTACCAGGAAGCCTGGGCCACCGACTTCTTCTCTGCCGTGCGCGTCGGCCGGGCCGCCATCCCGCGCATGCGCACGCGTGGCTGGGGGCGTTTCGTCTGCATCACCTCGGAAAACGCCGTCCAGCCCTATTGGGAAGAGGCGGTCTACAACGTCGCCAAGGCGGCGCTGGCGGCCTTCATCAAGAACCTGTCGTATAAGGAAGCGGCCCATGGTGTGCTGTGCAACACCGTCTCCCCGGCCTTCATCGAGACCGGCATGACCGACGGCATGATGGAAAAGCGCGCCAAGGAAAAGGGCGTGTCCTTCGAAGAAGCCATCGAGAGCTTCCTCGACGAAGAGCGGCCGGGCATCGTGCAGAAGCGGCGTGGCAAGGTGGAAGAGGTGGCCGCGGCCATCGCCCTGCTGGTGTCCGAGCGCGCGTCCTTCATCAACGGCAGCAACCTGCGCGTCGACGGCGGCTCGGTCCAGGCGGTGCAGAACTAGGACGAGCGGGGCGACGCCTCGGTCGTCCCGTCTCCCTGCTCCTGTTGGCGGCGCACCGCCTCTTCCAGGGGAATGAACTCCACCTGGCGATCCTTGACCACCGGCGGCAGGGTGATGCCCATGGACACATAGATGCTGGTGAACATGTCCACGCCCATGTCGGCCGGCTTCACCCAGTCCACCGGTACATAGAGCAGCCCGCCACCCACCGGTACGGGCGCCGAAGGCACCAGCACGGCATGGTATCGGCGCCCGTCGATCTCGATGACCGCCGGATTAGGCAGCAAGGCCAGCACCGCCACGCCCTGGCCGCCGAAGAAGCACCACACCGGACTCATGGCGCGGATATCCGCCCCGCCTTCCTTGCGATCAAGCAGCTCGACAAAGCGCTCGGCCAGGCCATAGAGCTTGCCCACCACCGGAATGCGGCGGAAGGTCATGTCGGCGAACCAGCCCAGCGGCCGGCGCAGCCCCAGCTTGACCGCCAGGCCCAGCGGATAGAGCAACACCAAGAGCAGCAGGGTGCCGAGGCCATAGGCCGCCAGGGAATTGCCGACGAAGGGATGACCGACCGCCACGAACAATCGACCCAGGGTGGTGTTGGGGCCGATCAGGCCATTGAGGAAACTGACGATCCAGCCGATCAGGGCCAGGGTCAGCACCAGCGGCAGGAGCAGCAACAAGCCGGCCAACCAGGTGGACACGATGCTTTCGATACTGCGGCGAACGAAGGGCATGCAAGAACTCGACGGCTAAAGCGTCATTCTATACGGCGCTCGGCGTTATCGCTGACCGACTTTCCGTGCGCGCCTCGGTCACAACCAACGCCGGTAGAAGGCCGCTTCCTGCTCCAGGGCATCCGCCTGGTTGGCCGCGCGGCGAAAGCCGTGGCCTTCGTCCGGATAGCGCCGTACCACCACCGGCACGCCCCGCGCCTCCAGGGCGGCGGCCATGGCATCGGTCTGTGCCGGGACCACCACGGCGTCCTTGAGGCCCTGAAAGAAGATCACCGGCGCCTGGATACCCGCCGCGTGCAGCAGCGGGGTTCGGGCCTGGTAGCGCTCGCGGTCGAGCTCGGGATCGCCGATCAGCCAGTCCAGGTAGTCCGCCTCGAACTTGTGGGTGACCTTGGCCAGCGCCAAGGGATCGCTCACGCCATAGAGACTGGCACCGGCGCGGAAGACGTTGCGGAAGGCCAGGGCGCAGAGCACCGTGTAGCCGCCGGCGCTGCCGCCGCGGATGAAGGCACGCGTCGGATCCACCAGGCCCTGGGCGCCCAGGTAGGCGACCGCCGCGCAGGCGTCCTCGACATCCACCTCACCCCAACGCAGGTGCAGCGCCTGGCGATAGGTCCGGCCGTGGCCACTGCTGCCGCGATAATTCAGATCGGCCACGGCGAAGCCCTGGCGCACCCAGAACTGGATGCGCGCATCGAACACCGGATAGGTGCAGGAGGTGGGGCCGCCATGGATGCTGACCAGCAGCGGTGGTGGCCCCTCGCTCCGGTCTTCCGGCAGATAGAGAAAGCCCTGGGCCTGGCCGTCGCCGCTGGGATAGCTCAGCGGCCGGGGCGCGACGATGGCGGTCTCGGCCAGAGGGGACACGCCACCGGCGACGATCTCCACCGCGCTGCTCTGGCGGTCGATGGCCAGTACCGCCGAAGGCCGCGTCGGCGCAGCGGCGATGCAGTAACAATGGGTTTCATCCAGGGCCAGGCCGCGGAAGCGGCTGAAATCCGTGGCCAGGCGCTGGACCTGGCCATTCGCGCGGCGCTCGCCGAGCAGGCCGAAGCCGGCTTCCTGCCAGGTCGCCAGCCAGCCCTCCGCCGTCGGCAGCCAACTGGCGCCGCCCAGTTGCCAGGGCGCGGCGGCATGGTCCGCCGTGGGGGCCTGGGTGGGAGCGAAGCCGGTGGCCGTCTCCCGCCAGGGTTGCCACCAGCCATCACGGTCGCTCAGCGCCCAGAGTCGCTGGTCCTGGTCGAAGAGCGGCTGCTGCAGCGACTCCTCGGGATCGGTCGAGACCACCTGGGGCGCTCCAGGCCGTCCCTCGGCGTCCAGCTCCGCCGCCAGCAGCCGGGTACGGGTCCAGGGCTGGTGAGGTCGGTCCCACTCGATCCAGGCCAGGCGCCGACCATCGGCGCTGGTGCGGGGAGCTGCGTAGAAGTCCGCGCCCTCGGCGAGCACCTGGCGCTCCCCCGCATGGCCAAGGGCGACCAGGCGATGACGCGGCGGCTGCTCGCTGCGATCTTCCTCCACGGCCAGGACCCGCCCGTGCACGCCGTCCCAGTGCAGATCGCCGTACCGCCACCGCTCGCCACCCGCCAGCCGCTCCGGCGCGCCGCCTTCCAGCGGTTGGCGATAGACCGCCTGATCGGTCTCGTTGACGAACACCGGCCCCACATCCGCCAGGCACAAGGCACCGCCACCGTACTCATAGACCTTGCTGCGCACGCTGAAACCCGCCGGCGTGAGACAGACCGGCGCCGCGCCAGCCTGACGCCGCCACAGCCGCGTCGCGCCGTCGAAGGGATCGTACTGACTCCAATAGAGGCCGCTGGCGTCGACCTTGAGCTCGGCGAAATCGATACCGGCGGCAACGGCCTGGGCTGGCGTGAGCGAGGGGGTGGCAGACATGGCGACTCCAAAGGTGTTGGCAGCCGTTAGCCTAGCAGCTGATTGGGTTATGTCCCCCTCTCCCCCTGGGAGAGGGCCAGGGAGAGGGTGCCACGGCGTGTTGGGCTTCGTGGCGCTCAGCCCAACCTACGATGCCGGATCGACCACCGGCGGACGGGGCGGAGCTTTCAGGCGGTAGCAAGCCAAGTCGATGCAAACTCGTTCCAGCGAGGCACAGCGTCATAGCCCCCTCTCCCCCTGGGAGAGGGCTGGGGTGAGGGCGCCACGGCGCGTCGCTCAGCCCA
>Ga0157371_10001546_pt1 | contig 23668 bp, 17 predicted proteins | sample C45metaG_FD_113462 | JGI IMG/M metagenome (GOLD analysis project Ga0157371, IMG submission 113462) | Corn rhizosphere microbial communities from Kellogg Biological Station, Michigan, USA - C4-5 metaG | ecosystem: Host-associated > Plants > Roots > Rhizosphere > Soil | place: USA: Michigan...
ATCCGCGCTGTCAATTTTCAGATAATCCATTACCTTCTCTACATCGCTGGCTAAAGTTTCCCGCGATAACTTTCTTTCTGAAAAGGGTGTATGCCCATGTCCTTGCAATTCGATAGCAATTACTTTTCTTGTTTTCGCCAATTCAGGTATTAACTGTGCCCAATTCATCTCTATGGTATAAAAAGCACCGTGTAATAGAACGATAGGCTTACCGTTGCCATATACTTCATAATAAACTTTGGTACCATTAGCTGGTGCATAGCCACTGCCATTTGGTTTAATTTGTTGCGCGTTGGATATAGAAGCCACAGTCATAATAATTACAATTAGGAGTAATTTAATAAGATTTGTTGGTTTTGATATATTTTTCATAATGTTGCCAGTTTAGTTTGATTGTTAGTGATAACACAAAGGTCATAAGCATTTTATGATTCTAAGTGGTGCAAAAACGACAATTTAAAGGCAAATCACGACAAACATTTTTGTTTGCAGAAGGTGCTATTTACTGGTACTGTTGTTTTTGGTGCAACTCCGGCAATAGTCAATTCTCTTTGGGTAGCAGATGAGATAATTTGCCAGGCTGGGTTTCAAAAAAAGATGAATAATTATTAGCTCCGGGGCTGCCTTCACGCTCTGTATTCCGGATATGTTGCAGCATAAGGGCATTTTCTTTATTACCTTCCCAATATTCAACTTTGAATGGGTATGTTATTTTTTCTAATTTTCTTGTTTGCGTTTTCAAGCGTTTTAACCTGTTTTCTAATACTTCCCTGATGTGGGTTTCACTCATTCCATTATTAACCTTACCCACACTCCATTCTTCATTGCTGCCTTTTATGGGAGTTATAGTTAGTTGATCACCATTAACGGAATATGTTCCAGTTTCATATTGAAGCACATTTACGGGGTTTACAGCAAGGGCTGATGCACCATTATAAACAAACTGGTAAGTACCATCCTTATTGAACTTATATTGCCAAAACCAGAAGCCACCCGTGTTAAAACCGCTTGTAGCTGCATAACTGGACGGAAATTTTTCAACTAAGTAAGCTTGCCAGGTTTTTCCTGCAAGCTGGGAGTTGATATCATCTCCTTTTCTAACATTATCGGTTTGAGATGGTACATTAGAAGATAAAAGTGATTTATTTTCTGATCCTGCTTTAAACCCTGGAGGGTAATCAATAGGTGATTCCCCGATGTTTCTCGCGGTATATAAAAAACCATTTTGATTACTATATGTGCCGTCTCTTTGTGTGGTTTTATTCGGGTTTAGAGACAGTACATAGTCTTTACTTCCAGAATAATATTTGATTTCAAAAGTATAACTGATTTTTTCTAACTTAAAATCAGATCCTCTCAATCTGTTTCCCCATAATGTTGTCTTATTATCTTTCTTGCTCCACCACTCGCCCCTTCCTTGATCGGGAACAACTGTAACTTGATTGCCCTGAACTACATAAGTGCCGCTTTCGTAAACAAAAAGTATATCTTTCGTCCATACTGACCAATTTTTTGTGCGAAAAATATAGGTTCCGTCTTCTTTAAATAAATACTCTCGCCTGAAATAGCCTGCTGTATACTGAGGAAAGCCATTGGCATACCCACTTGTTTCCAAAAGATTATAACACCATAAACCTACAATAGATGAACTGTTTGCATGGTTGATAGTTGAAGTGCTTGCATTTATGACAACATTAGATGGTGCCTTTGTTAGTTCCAACGAATTAAGAAATGCCAGCATATCATTTTGGTATTGTTTTGTATTGGTCATTAAAACCACACTCAACATTTGTGTGCCACCCGTCGCTGTAAGCAATGTTACCATACCTGTGTTTCCACCATCAGTATAGTTAGCACCACCGGAAATAATTTCCCAGCCATTTTCATTTGTGGGCGCAGACATTGTAGGCTCGTTATTTACTTGTACTGTTCCTTTAACTAATTTAATCCATTCGTTATTAAAATTTTCATTTGCAGAGACTTTAGATGCCGTTGCTCTGGTGATAACTGCAATAGCATAGGCACCGCTTTTTTTATCATTAATGGATAGCTGTAAACCGCCTTCATTTTCCTGCTGCTCCCAGCCTTTGGGCATGGCGTAAGAAATAACATCGAAGTTTTGTTTTTGGGCAAAGCCTACATTACTTATCATGAGCAAAAGACTACACCAAAAAAATGATTTTATAGATTTCATAATGTGACAATTTTAATTCAGGCATCAGATGGATTAATCAAAATGATAAGCGTAAAACTAGAATTGAAGAAGAGATGGATCAATCATTAAAAAAGATGATTTTTCATCTGTTGACAGATCAGATACCAAATCAACGATATAGCGGAAACCAAGTAATTGCTTAGTTAAAATTTTAATTAACTTTATTATAACAGTCAACTACCAAAAAAATAAATCAAGCAGGCTATCTAAAAAAATGGTTCTTTAATCAAGCAATGTTTAAAAAATCATTAAAAAAGATGATAAAAAACAAAATCAGCTATACCTAATTTGCGCTCAATGAAAAAACTACTAACAAGCTTAGTTGTACTATTTTGTTTTCTAAATAGTTATAGCCAGGACCTTCAGAAAATTGATAGTCTTAAAAGGTTATTGAATAAGTCGAAAGAAGATACCAGTAAGGTAAAATTACTCATTGCTCTTACATTGGAATACGAAGACCACGATATGAAAAAGGCTATGGCTTATGCTAAAGAAAGTGGGCTCCTGAGTAATAAACTTAACTATACTGCAGGTAAACTAAAGTATAATAAAAGAATGATGTACATATTTGCAACGCTTACGCAACACGATTCTGCTATATGGTACGGCAAACAGATTCTTAAAATTGCCACAGAAACAAAGGATTCCTTAACCATGGGTATTGCATACTTTACCCTGGGAGAACGCTATAATTTCAAATCGGATTATGAAACAGGGATAGCATATAGTTTGAAAGGTGTACGGCTTATAGAACGTTTAGACACTTCATCCAGAACAAGAGCTACTTTAAATGCAAGTATGGCGGCAAATTATCTGATGATAAAAGACTATAAGAAAGCTGTTGAATTTGGCAAAAAAGCAGAAATGCTGGATAGGAAAAACAAGAACTACAAAAGCCTTGCTTCCACATTATTAAATCTAGGTAATGCATACGATGGATTAGGACAAGATACAAAAGCAATTGAAGCATATAAAGAGAGCTTATCGATCTGCGACAAATATAACTTTCCAAGCTTCGTTGCTATGAATTGTGAAGGAATTGTAGAAATTATGGATAGGCAAAACAAATTAGACCAGGTAAAATATTATGCAGAAAAAGGACTTGCAACTGCCATTAAAATAGCAGATAACTTCAATATTATGTCTTGCTATCAAAATTTGTCTGTTTATTATCTAAAAACAAATCAACACGCAAAAGCCAAAGAATTACTTTTTAAGGCTCTTGATATCAGCAAGGCCAATGATTATAAAGAAGCAAGAGGAACAATATCACAAAGCCTTTCTAATGTGTTGTATGCAGAGCATAGTTATGCTTTAGCGTCTCAATATCAAAGAGAAGCTACAAAAATTAGAGAAGATATTTTCACGGAATCAATGGCTCAAAAACATGCCAATGAAGAAGTAAAATTTGAAACAGAAAAAAAAGAAAGCCAAATAAAGTTACAGACAGCAGAAATACGTCAAAAAAATATTCTTAATTACTTTTTAATAGCCGGAACTATTGCTTTTCTTGCCATTTCCATACTAAGTTATCGAAATTATAAGCACCGTCAGAAATTGCAGCAAGCCAAGATCGACGAATTAGAAACTGAAAAACAACTTACGGCTACTGAAGCCGTACTAAAAGGTGAAGAACAAGAACGCACCCGGCTGGCAAAAGATCTGCACGATGGGCTTGGTGGGATGCTAAGTGGTATAAAATTTTCATTAAATAACATGAAAGAGAATTTAATAATGACACCCGACAATGTACACGCTTTTGAACGCAGCATAGATATGCTGGATAGTTCTATTAAAGAAATGCGCCGTGTAGCACACAATATGATGCCTGAAGTACTTGTGAAATATGGGCTGGACACGGCACTGAAAGAATATTGTGAAGAAATGGATCACAGTGGTATACTGCATGTAAACTACCAATCAATAGGTATGCAACAAGCAACTATACCGCAAACCACATCGGTTACAATCTATCGTATAATACAGGAACTGCTGAACAATACGATTAAACATGCCAATGCCAAAAATGTGTTGGTGCAGCTCCATCAATCGGCACAAGAAAAATTATTAGCTGTTACCATAGAAGATGATGGAAATGGGTTTGATACCGAGCTGTTAAAACAATCTGCTGGAATGGGCTGGTTAAATATTCAAAATCGAGTCGAGTTTTTAAAGGGCAGATTGGATTTGCAATCTGCCCCTGGCAAAGGCACTTCAATAATGATAGAAATTAATTTTTAGTTGATGACAGCAACTTTTTTTATAATGAATTTAAAACAAATACTTTGTGCTCAAAAAGTTAGAACTGTTGCTATCAACAATTGCATTAATAAGATGTTTGTTGTTTTCATTTAGTTTGGTAGCTACTAAAGACCTTATAGAAAATGACCTTAAAGCATCAACTACTGAAAGCGTACCCTCGGCACTATCCTTTCTGCCAGTAAACGGAAACACATCAGGGCCAAGTTGGCACTGGCAATTTACATTTACCCTGCTCACCTGATTTACCAAAGGATCAATTAGTTCTGCAATTTCCTCATCGTCATTACTAAAAATACTTACCTGCTGACCATGTGTAGATTCAATTAAATACTCAATTGTTTCTTCCAGATCATCAAAAGGAACTACCGGGATAACCGGGCCAAACTGCTCCTCAGTATATAGCTTCATTCCTTTTTTAACCGGATAAACTATGGCCGGGAACACAAACGACTCATTTGTAGCACCACCGTTTTCATTTATTACCTGGGCACCATGTGCAATTGCATCAGCTATACACTCCTGTATATAAGCAGGTTTGTGCTGTTCAGGTAAAGGAGTTAAAGCTACTCCACTTTGCCATGGCATGCCAAATTTAAGCTGGGCAACGGCTTCTGATAGTTCTTTTAAAAACACATCAGCAAGGCTACGATGAATAAATACAATTTTTAAAGCTGTACACCTTTGTCCGTTAAATGATAAAGAACCCAGCACGGTTTCCTGTACAGCTAACTTAACGTCGGCATTTGCAGTTATAATTGCCGCATTCTTAGCATCTAAGCCCAGTATTGCACGTAAACGGTTTACCTTAGGATGCAATTTTTTAAGCTCATTGGCAACCTTACTTGAACCAATAAGAGTTAACACATTGATATCACCTGATTTCATCAGATCAGGAATAATTTTATTACCGCGACCATATATGGTGTTTACTACACCTTTTGGAAAGCAGTCTCTGAACGCTTCAAGCAACGGATAATGCAATAACGTACCATGTTTAGGTGGTTTGAACAACAACGTGTTGCCCATTATCAGAGCAGGTATTAAGGTGGTAAAAGTCTCATTTAATGGATAATTAAACGGCCCCATACACAGCACTACGCCCAATGGCGAACGCCTGATCTGAGCTACAATACCTTGTTCTATGCTAAACTTAGACGACTGGCGGTCCAAATCTTTCAGCGCATCAATAGTTGCATAAATATATTCTACCGTGCGGTCAAATTCCTTAACAGAATCTGCATGAGATTTACCAATCTCCCACATTAGCAGCTTAACTACTTCATTCTTTTTTTCAATAATTCTGTGCGTAAACTTCTCTACGCAGGTAATTCTATCGGCAACGCTCATGGTAGGCCATTCGCCCCTGCCATTGTTATAAGCGGTTACTGCAGCTTTAAGTGCTTCGGCAGCTTCGGCTTCATTACACAACGGATAGGTGCCAATTACTTTACGCTTTAACCCGGTTGGGGTTTTAATGCAAATTGGCGACAGTACTTCATGCACTTCGCCACTCCACGAATGCATTTTTCCATTGCTTAAATATTCTCGTTGATGAACCTCGTCGGTTAGCCTAAATTCCTCAGGAATCTCGCTTTCAGCAACAAAAATAGAGTCAAGGTGATCTTTAAAAGTCATTAATATATAGTTAGAGATTAAATAGTTACAGACTAAAGATCGGTAATTACCTTGTATTTAGGCACCAATGCTTTCATTATTACCCAGGCTACCAGATAGGCAACTGCGCAGATTGTAAACATAATTGTATAGCCTGTTTCAATATGTCCTAATGCTTTATAGTAATCGAATAATCCACCGCCCAGCTTTGTCATAACTACCCCGCCAAGGCCTCCAAGCATACCACCAATACCTACTACAGAGCCTATGGCTTTTTTAGGAAACATATCTGAAACTGTTGTAAACAAGTTTGCCGACCATGCCTGATGGGCAGATGCTCCAACTCCAATTAACAAAACAGGCATCCAGAAAGATATATGGCCTAAAGGCTGCGCAGCAAGCACAACCAGAGGGATTACGGCAATCATAAGCATTGCTTTCATACGGCCGTCGTAAGGTTCATATCCTCTTTTAATGAAATACATAGGGAACCAGCCGCCGCCAATGCTGCCAAACATAGTCATGCTGTACAACACGGCCAAAGGAAGCATAATCTGAGTATCCATCATACCATACTGATCTTTTAAATAAGCCGGTAACCAGAAAAGGAAAAACCACCACACACCGTCGGTCATGAATTTACCAACTGCAAAAGACCAGGTTTGTCTGTAAGTAAGCAATTTAAGCCACGATACTTTAGCTTCATGAGCTTTACCCTCACTATTTGCTTGCTTTTCGTCGTCATCTTGCTGTATATAAGCAAATTCCTCGGCCGATAATCTTTTCTGATCTTCTGGTTTATCATAATACTTGTACCAGAAAATAAGCCATAAAAAGCCTATTGCACCTATAAATAAAAAGGCAGCTTCCCAACCCCATTTTGCGGCAATAAACGGAACACTTAAAGGTGCCAGCACAGCGCCGATATTGGTACCACCGTTAAAAAATCCGGTAGCAAAAGATCTTTCCTTTTTAGGGAAATACTCGGCAGTGGCTTTAATTGCAGCCGGAAAATTCCCTGCTTCGCCAAATCCCAATACTGCCCTTGCAACCATAAACCCAACTATAGAAACTGAGGCAACGCCGATGCCCATAAAACCAAGTACGGTAGATATACTTTGTCCTATTGGAATTGCAAAAGCATGTATAACCGCACCTATAGACCATATAATGATGGCCCAGGCATATCCTTTTTTGGTTCCAAGTTTATCTATTATGCGCCCGGCAAAAAGCATTGATATGGCGTAAACAAATTGAAAAACAGAAGCAATGTTTGCGTAATCGCTGTTGCTCCAGCCAAAAATCTCTTCCAGATGTGGTTTTAGTAAGCTTAATACCTGTCTGTCAAGATAATTCACCGTAGTTGCGAAAAATAATAAAGCACAGATAGTCCACCTGTAGTTACCTACTTTTTTGTCGTTCATTATATTTGGTTTAGTATTTGGTTGTGTTATTTTCTTCTATTTTGCCTTGGCTAATGCTTCTGTTATTCCAAGGTTCTTTATGTTGTTATAATTTTCTTGTACTGTTTTAATAAAATCTGTTAAACTTGCCAGGTCTGTTTCCCATAATTGCTGGTCAGACAATACTGAGCTTACATAATAGGCCTCGTTTAACTTGCTTTTTTCATAGAAATAAGCTGCCTGATCGTCGGTAATTAAATATTCATTACCATTGTATTGCCCAAAGTACTGATTTTCTTCCTTTTTATGAGATCTCATAAAACATAAGAATGCCGCAAAGCCAAATGCTATGCTCGATGGAACTTTATTAAACAGCTTATAATATTGGCTTAAAACAGGTAAAATCCTGATTTTCATTTTCATGGTATACTGAAAAGTAATGTTGAGCCACAGGTGTTTAATGTATGGATTTGCAAATCTGTCTAAAACTGCAGCAGAAAATACCATAGCCTCATCGCCTGGAACCTCGTAAGGTATAGCAGGAACAATTTCTGACTGCATTACTTTTACAACATAGCTTTTTATAGCCTGATCGTTCATTGCATTTGTTACCGTATCTATGCCAGATAAATAAGCAATTCCTGATGTTAAAGTATGTGAACCGTTTAATAACCTTACTTTTAGCTCTCTGTAAATTTCTATATCAGGCTTTACAATTACCCCGTTATCAACTTGTTTAAAGCTTAACAGTTCAGCAACTTTTTCATCGCCTTCAATAGCCCATAACCTATATGGCTCAGCCATAATCAATAAGTTATCGCTATACCCTAATTGTTCTTTAAGTTTATCTAAAGTAGCATCATCGGGTTTGCCTGGCACTATCCTATCAACCAACGAATTACAGAAATGAGCATGAGCTTTTACCCAGCTTAAAAATTCAGGTTCAAGGGTATTAAATTCTGCCAGTTCAATTACAATAGATTCCAGTTTTTTGCCGTTCTCAGGGATTAATTCTGTTGCTATAATAACAATATCTGCAGCTTTGGTATCGCCCAATGCCTTATACCTGGCATGTAATACAGCCAACAGCTTTGCAGGGAAAGAAACAGGAGGATTTAAATTAATGCTTTCCTTTAATAAGGTAATACCTACCTCTGTTGTATTCGAAACAACAACCTGTAAATCAACACTCTCTCCAATTCTTAATATTTCGCTCCATTCCTTATCAGCCGATAATACCCTGCTGATAGATGAAGATATGATGTTCTCTTTAACAGTTTGGCCATTCTCTAACCCTCTAACACAGATGGTATACAGACCATTTTGTTCATTAAAATCGTTCAAATCGCCTTTACTGGTCGATTTAACTACAGCTATCCTGCCGTTAAATACGCCCTGTCGGTTGGCTTTATCAATAAAATAATCCGGAAGGCCTCGTAATAAAACTCCGGTTCCAAACTGTAACACCTTTTCAGGAAGATTTAGTAATGTGTTATCTGGAATGATAACGTTTTCATTATTTATGCTTTTTAAAATAGTTTTAGAAATAATCATGTTGAAATTTCGGTCTGTCTAAAACAATTCTACATAATTATTATAAGGAATAGCTATTTTAAGACGAAATTATTTACGCAATCGTTATCGTTACAATTCGTTACAAATGCTTTCTAAAACGGCAAGAAATTAAAGGTGTGTTAGCCAAAAAGATCACTGCTCAGGTAGCGGTCTCCCCTGTCGCATGCAATAAATACAATAAGACCCGATTCCAATTCTTCGGCCAACCTTAATGAACATGCCAATGCTCCGCCAGTGCTCATACCTGCAAATATACCTTCTACTTTGGCCAGCTTGCGTGCAAATTCTGTAGCTTCCTGCTGCGAAACATCCATTACCCTATCAACCCTGCTTGGGTCAAATATTTTTGGCAGATAAGCCTCTGGCCATCTTCTTATTCCCGGAATTGATGATTCTTCGGTTGGCTGGCAACCCACAATCTCTATAGCTGGATTCATTTCCTTTAAGAACATGGAATTCCCCATAATACTTCCGGTTGTACCCATTGAGCTAACAAAGTGGGTAATTTGCTGATTGGTGTCTTTCCAGATCTCGGGACCTGTAGTTTTATAATGGGCAAGGTAGTTGTCTGGATTAGAGAATTGGTTTAATAAAAAATAGCCTGGTTGTGCTCCTTTTTCTTCTGCATAGTCTCTGCAAACCTCAATAGATTCAAGCAAGGTAACCTTTGCACCATAGGCTTCCATGGTAAGGGTACGTTCGCGGGTTGAATTGGAAGGCATCACCAGCTCAATCTCCAGATCGTAAATACCGGCAATCATGGCTAAAGCTATACCTGTGTTTCCGCTGGTAGCTTCTATCAGTTTAGTTCCCTTTTTAATATCTCCGCGATCCATCGCACTGCGGATCATGTTTAATGCTGCTCTATCTTTTACACTGCCGCCGGGGTTGTTCCCTTCTAGCTTGGCAAAAATCTTAACATTCGGATTGGTATGTAACCGTTGGATTTCTACAAGTGGTGTGTTTCCTACAAACTCAACTATATTTCCCATTATTAAACTATGCTATTCTCTGATTTACAATTTTATTAAAGACTCTGATTTTAAGACTGTTTGGTTTCGATTACCTTAACTGCCGACTGATGGTATACTGTTGAATGCGGAGGTACACTTTTGGTTAACCAAACATTTCCTCCAATAATACAATCGTGTCCTATAACAGTATCGCCACCTAAAATAGTTGCACCAGAATAGATAATTACATGATCTTCAATTGTTGGGTGCCTTTTAATGCCTTCCATGTACTTTTCTACGCTTAATGCACCAAGGGTTACTCCCTGATACAGCTTTACATAATTACCGATAACAGTGGTTTCGCCAATAACCAGGCCTGTTCCATGATCAATATAAAGATATTCGCCAATTACAGCTCCCGGGTGAATATCTATACCTGTAATTGAGTGTGCATATTCGGTAAGGATTCTGGGTACTATAGGAATTTCGGCCTGAAGCAATGCGTGTGCAATTCTATATATGGAAATTGCAAGGAAACCGGGATAACTTCTGATAATTTCAAACTCACTTTTGGCAGCCGGATCTCCCTGAAGAATTGCGGAAAGGTCTGTATTCATCCTTCTGTATAGTTCAGGGATGCTTTCAAAAATCTTTTTTGCTTTTGCTTCGTTGTTACAATGCTCACAGGCTTTTGTACCGTTTAATATTCGTACCAGCTCTTTTTCTTGTTTTAAAAACAAGCGTTTGATCTCATTAATTGAATAATCTGGCGAGGTTAAGCGTTCGGGGTACAACAAATTCATTAAATTCATTGCCCATTCTGCAACTTCATGATTGGATGGTACAGCCTCAATTTCAAGCTGTTTCTTATAAATATGAAGATAAAATTCCTCGTTCATTTTAATGAGTGGTGTTTGATTTTAGCGTAAAGAAACGAAACAAATCACAATCATGCTAATTTGATTGTTTCTATGATTAAAAACCGACAAATTCCCATGCGCTTACGTATGCATTTTGCTTTTCTGCATAGCTGATAAAGCCCGAATAAAACTCTGATCTGGAGAGTGTAGCGCTATCGCCAACAACTACCAGTTTCTTTCTTGCTCTTGTCATTGCTACGTTCATCCTTCTGGTATCGGCCAAAAAGCCTATTGCACCATCAGTATTGCTTCTGGTTAGGCCAATGTACACAATGTCGCGTTCCTGACCCTGGAAACTATCAATAGTATTAATACTGATCTTTTCTTTATAAACCATTAGCTGATCTGATCCTGCAATGAGCTCATTAAGTATACCGATTTGCTGTTTATAAGGCGAAATAATAGCTATTGTAGGAAAATTAGCAGCTGTATAATGATCGGTTAGTTTAGCAACCAATTGTGTTAAATGTTTTAATAAAAACACTGCTTCTTCTGGGTTGGTAGTACTTGTCCCTTCCAGTTTTTCTTCAAAACCGCAACCTGCAGTATCTACAAATTCAAGTGCTGGTTCTTTGGTTAGCAGTAAGCCGTCTGCAACGTTAGGATGGGCAGTTAATTTATCATTATAGAATACTAAAGATGGATAGCCCATTATCTGCGTATTCATTCTATATTGCTCCTGAAGCAGAACTACAGCTTCTGAATGCATTAAGGTACATTTTTCCATTAATGTATTGCTTAAGCCTTCTTTTGCCGCCTGTGTAGATTTAATAGTTGGTGGCAGTTGGCAATGATCGCCGGCCAGTACCAGCTTTTCGGCCTTTAATATTGGCACCCAGCAAGCTGGTTCTAACGCCTGTCCAGCCTCATCAATTACAACAGTTTTATATTTAATGTCTTTAACTGTATAGTGGTTGGCACCAATTAAAGTAGCGGTAATGACCTGGGCTTTTGCTACAACATCATCAATAATGTATTGTTCGGCATTGTTCACCTCTTTCATTATTTTGTGTGCTTCGTTAAACAGTGCCTTTCGCTGTTCCTGCTCTGCCCTGCCAAAATTACGCTTATACTTATGAGCCATGTTCTTGTACTCGTTGGCCTGTTTTTTAAGCGACCTGAGATCTTTCATAGCGCTATGCTCAGCAATTTTACTATCCATAGTTAAGGATGCTAAACGCTCAGAAACCCTTGCCGGATTCCCCACACGCAATACATTCAATCCTTCTTCGGCTAGTTTTTCACTTAACAGATCTACGGCTGTATTACTTGGTGCAACCACAAGCACTTTCTGTCCATCATTAGCAATTAACGCTTTAATAGCTTGTACAAGGGTGGTTGTTTTACCTGTTCCCGGTGGTCCGTGAACTATGGCCAGTTCCTGTGCCTGCAAAATCTTGTTAACTGCCTTTTGCTGAACAGAATTTAACTTTGGTACCGCAACAGTTGTTAAACTGGTGTCAAATGTAGGTGCTTTTTGCCCGGTTAATACTTCTGTTAAAACTGAATCTGCTGCTTTATCTTTTGGTTTTTGCGCCAGTATAAGCGCATTTTGCATTTCGTTATAGCTGTTATCATCAAACAGCAGATCTATACCTAATTTACCATCGCTGGCCCAATCTGGTAGTTCTTCTGTTAGTAATGTAATTTTAAGCTTATTGCCGCTCTGGTGGCTTATTGTTCCTTCAACCCTGTTATTTTTAGGGTCGTGATTAGAAAACAATACGGCCGAGGCGCCAAACCTAAGCTGGTGCGAAATATCATGATGGGTAGTGCGTTCAACCTCAACTGTTAGATAATCACCCCTACCGGTTTCAGATCCTCGGATTGCAATAGGATACCATGTTAATCCGTTTTCCCGACGATCGGCTACCGAAGCCGATGCGGTAAGTTTCAGGTAAGAATCAAGGTCTTCCTGTCGCTCAATTTTAAGTAAATCGAGGAGTTTTTTAAAATACTCCATTATAAAAGCACTAGCTGTTTGTGAAGCTTATTAAGCGTTTCCATTGCATCTTTACAAAATCCGGGATGTACTTTTGACGATTGCACAACTGTACTGCGCGTAGCAGTAAGCCACCTGAAGCGCGAAGCGGCATCAAGTTTACCAATTGGGCCACTATCCTTTTCGCCCGCACAGATGCGCTCAAAAGCAATCAGATTTGCTTTTAAAACATCGCAGTCCAGATCTGCTTTAAAAACTTCCAGCCTGCTTTCATCTAAAGAGATCAGTGCTTTCAAAAACTTTTCCTTTGCACAATACACAACCACACCCACGTTAATGAATTCTTCGCGTTCAACCCTTGGAACCACACGAATAACTGCGTACTCAAATAAGTGACTCTCTTGCATTTTGTGCTTCTTTTACAAAAACTTCTGAATTGGCAACTCTCGAGATCAGGAACTGACGATAAACCTGTCTGCGTTCTTCGGCAGTTTCCTGGCCCGACTCATCTGTAAGCCACTCTTCCGGAATCAATGATACAATTGATGTTATCAGTTCATCAGTTAAAATAGCTTTAAATATTGTGTCAACCTCGTTAAGCTCACTTGCCAGAGGCAGCAATACATGATCTTTAACCAGCGCAAAAGGCCTTACAGCCTGCTCTTGCCAGTTTTGCATAGAATGATGGAAGTATAGTGATGCACCATGATCAATAAGCCACAACTCTTTATGCCAGATCAGCATATTGGTATTGCGCGCCGTACGATCCATATTGGTTAATAAACAATCTAACCACACAATTTGCGAGGCCAGCCTGCTATCAACATTTGTAACCGTAGGATCGAATGTAATTGCTCCTGAAAGATAATGCAGGGCTAAATTTAAACCTACACTGGCCTTAAGCAGATCCTGAATCTCCTCGTCTGGTTCGGTACGACCAAAAGCTTTGTCTAAATTCGCAAAAACTATTTCGGGCACTTTAAATCCAAGTGCCCTGGCAATTTCGCCTCCAATAATTTCTGCAATAAGGGCTTTTACGCCCTGTCCGGCACCTCGAAACTTTAATACATATAGGAACTCGTCGTCGGCCTCTGCAATGGCAGGCATAGAGCCTCCCTCGCGCAAAGGGGTAACATATCGAATTACATTAACAGTCCTCAATTGAGGATGGAATTTATTCATGCCACGAAATTACTGTTTTTTAATAAAAACAGCACCATTCGAATCATTGTCAACATCGCCCCTTACCACAGCTTTTAAGGTAAAGGCTGCTCCTGTCTCGTAAGCATCAACTTTAAATTTATACTGATTGTTTTCCTGACCAGATCCTGTATAGCCATCATGAACATCCTCTGCTATTTTAACGCCATTTTTATAAAGCTCTACAGATTTGATCTCTAAACGCGAATGACCTTCTGTATACCAGAATGAAAGTGCATATTCTCCATTTTCATTGATCTTTCCGGTAGCATTCATTTCTAGTGTACCAAAGTCTTTTCCTTTTATTGCTGATGGTTTCCACTCTGCTACTAACACACCGTACTTTTTAAACTTGTCGTACTTTTCAGGGAAATAAAGAGGTAACGAATATTGGTTACGGTTTACTACTGTAATTGCACTAAAATCGGAAAGTTTAGGTACCGTTACTGCTTGTGTATAAACTGGTGAATATACATTTGCTCGGGTACCATCAGTAGTATATCTGATCTGTGCACCCTCTACGTCACTTTCCAGTTTTATAGTAAAGCCGTTTGCTCCTTTTTCGTTACTGATCAATTTAGGCAAAGGCACACGATAGCCAAAACCTGCATTATCGTAACGTTTGTAATGAGTTCTTATCCTTTTTTCGAAATCAGGCCATGTTTGTTTTTCATGGGGTGTCCAGCATACTTCTGCTAAGGCCGACATTCTTGGAAAGGTTAAATATTCAAAATATTTCTCAGAGCGATCTTCGTTAATTAGGGCAATTTCCTGTAGTACTGTGCCGTGGATAAACTGATCTGACCATAGTGTGGCTTCTGCTCCTAATATCTGCGGGCGGTATTTTGTGTCTAAACCTTCTAGCATCGGGTTTAGCTGATAAGTTTTTTCTAAAGAAATTGGCTGCAACCATGTTGCCGCTTTTACCTCGCCTGGAATGTTACTTTCTGCAACGTCGAAATAGCAATAACCGGTTAATGCCATTACTGAATAGTGACCAGCTTCTGAAGCTTTAAAAGCTTTTTTCTGATCGTGCCAGATCATACCAACTGCTTTATCCTTTAAACCATCTTCAATGATCTCATCCCAGCCAACAATGGTTTTACCGTATCCTTTTACCATTTTCTGGATGCGCTGGTTAAAGTAAACCTGCATTTCTTTTTCAGTTTTAACACCAAGCTCCTGCTTTCTTTTCTGGCAATGCGGACAGGTTTTCCAGCGGTCGTACTGTGCCTCATCTCCACCTATGTGAATGTATTTGGAAGGGAACAACGCAAAGGTTTCTTTAAATACATCGGCCAGAAAATCAAAAGTAGACTCTTTACCTACGCAATAGATCTCTTTGCTAATAGAATGTTGGGTTTGAACTGTGTATTGTTCGCCTGTACAGCACAAATCAGGATAAGCAGCTATTGAGGCCAAAGCATGGGCAGGCACTTCAATTTCCGGAATAACATCAACATTTCTGGCAGTAGCATAGGCTACTATTTCTTTAATATCCTCTTGTGTATAGTAGCCGCCGGTACGTTCTGCACCCTCGCCACGCCATGCGCCTACTGATGTAAGTTTTGGATATTTTTTAATTTCCAGGCGCCATCCGGCATCATCGGTAAGGTGGAAATGTAAAACGTTCATTTTATACATTGCCATCATATCGATAAATTTAAGCACGAAGTGCTTTCCGAAGAAATAGCGGGCAACATCGAGCATCATTCCGCGCCACTCATATGATGGGGCATCAGCAATCTCAGCACCTTTAATTTTCCAGATGGTTTTTCTTTGAAGTTGTTTGTTGTAAATTTCTGCAGGCAGCATTTGCAATAACGTTTGGGTACCATAAAAAACACCAGCAGGGCTTATGCCTTCAATTGTGATTACGTCATTTTTAACGCTTAGTTTATAACTTTCTTTATTTAGGGCATCGGTTTTGGCCATTGGAGCTCCACCTTTGCTAACCTTTAGCACGATTATGTTTTTTACTGCCTTTTTCTGGTCTGTAACTTCAAAGTTGAAACCTGTTGCAGGTGATAATGCTGAATAAAGCAGCTCTGCCTGTTGCTTTAAACCTTTCTCGTAATATATTTTTGTTTGACTGTTGAGGGTAAATGAGTCTCCGTTTTCTTTAATACTTGCAGGAAGCGGGATAATATTGATCTGGGCATACATAGGCAAAGCGCTTATTAGCAGTACGCCAAGCATAACCCATTTAGTTAATCTGGTTTTCATGGTAATATTTAGTTTTGGTTGTGTGTTTAGGTTCTTAACTTCAGGAACGAAGTATTTACTTTGATCCCTTAACACAATGTTAATCAATTATTTTAAGAGAAAATAATAAGGATTTTAGCGAAAAAGGGAAACAAACGGTTGCATGGGTTGATGCAAACGTTTGCGCAAAAAGTAAATAAAAAAGAGGATGTTAAATAACATCCTCTTTTGAGACTTTCCGTCATCTCGATAACAGGAGAGATCTCTTGGTTATGGTGGTTTAAGTGATCTCTCCTATCGTCGAGATGACGAGTGTTTTAAATACTATTTACAGTCTTTAAAATTGGCAAACTGTGCCCTTAAAGCCGAAATATAGGGTTTAACTTCATTTGGTTCCTTTCCATATTCAAAAGTAACCTTATGCTTTTTATCTCCATATTCTATCTGAATCCATTCGGCACCGCCATCGGCACAGTCCGGGCAACCATAAGACTCTTTTAACTGATTAAAAACACTTAGATCAATACTATCGGCAAGTTTAGACCAATCCGTTTCTGGCATTTCTGCTGTGCATACTTTTGGAACTGCATTTGGTTTATTTTCGTATTTCTTTAACTCCATTTTTGCATTTGAAATAAGGAGCTGATTATTGCAATAACCCACACACATACCAAAAGATGTTCCATAGCTGATTTTCAATTTATCCTGGTCTGTTTTCTTTTCACAACTGCTAAACATAACAGTAATTGTAAGAAAGCAGAAAAGGATCAATAGTTTTAATGGTTTGGTTCTCATAATTATCTAATTAGTTTTAATAACCTATACCGGTATTTACAAGCAAACGCTACACCATTAAAAAAATTTAAACCAATCCGGGAACAGCAACCATCTCGTCAGTATCTTTTGTATAATCGATACCATCAACATCAAAACCAAACAGGTTTAAGAAATCTCTCTTATAACCGGCCAGATCGCCAATTTTAGGAAGTGATTCTTCGGTAGCTTCAGCCCAAAGTGCTGCAACTTTATCTTGTACATCACTATCCATTTCCCAATCATCTACGCGAATTCTGCCCTGCTCATCAGTAGCAATACCGTCTTTACTGTATAAACGATCGGCAAATAAGCGTTGCATCTGCTCTATACATCCTTCATGCGTACCTTTTTCCTTCATTATTTTATAAAGCAACGAGATGTATAATGGTATAACAGGTATTGCAGAACTTGCCTGGGTAACCAATGCTTTGTTTACAGAAACAAATGCTTTTCCGTTAATATCTTTAAGCTTGTCGGAAATTGCAAAAGCAGTAGCTTCCAAATGATCTTTTGCTCTGCCGATAGTTCCTTTACGGTAAACCGCTTCAGTAACCGCAGGGCCTATATATGAATAAGCAACCGTAATAGCCTCCGGAGCCAGTAAATTTGCAGCTTTTAATTCGTCGATCCACATTTCCCAATCTTCGCCACCCATAACGGCAACAGTATTTTCTATTTCCTCATCGTTTGCAGGTGCAATGGATACCTCAGAAACTACTCCGGTATGGAAATCAACCGTTTTATTAGTAAATGTATTTTCACCAATTGGTTTTAAAACCGAATTGTGAGTTGCACCAGTTATTGGATGCACTCTTTTTGGAGAAGCCAGACTATAAACAACAAGATCAATTTGCCCTAAATCTGCTTTGATCAGGTCAATCACTTTTTGCTTAATTTCAGTTGAAAAAGCATCACCATTTACACTTTTAGCATATAAACCGGCCTTTTGCGCCTGATCTTCAAATGCAGCAGAATTATACCATCCCGGAGAAGCCGTTTTACCCGGTGCAGGTGGTTTTTCAAAATAAACGCCAACAGTGGCTGCGCCAGATCCAAATGCGCTTGTTATTCTTGATGCTAATCCAAATCCTGTAGAGGCTCCAATTACAAGAACTCTTTTAGGTCCATCAATTTCACCTTTTGACTTTACATAATTGATCTGGTTTATTACATTTTGCTCGCATCCTTTTGGATGTGCCGTAAGGCAAATAAAACCGCGCATTCTAGGTTCTATAATCATATTTATATTTTTCGTTTGAGTGGCAATATTAAGGTTTTTTAAAAAGATATTTGTTATAATATTCTATTATCCTGTCAAAGCATATCTTAATCCATTCGGTATACAGCTCTGGTCTGGCTTTTATATCCTCTTCCAGCGTAATCATATTTACATATTTGAATTCAGACACTTCCCGGGCATTTGGATGAGGTTCCTTGTTGCTTATTCCAAAAAAAACATGGTCATATTCATGCTCCGAAAGGCCACTTGCAAGTTCAGCATGATAGGTAAAATTAAACCCGTATTCAAGTTTGCATTCCATCCCCATCTCTTCATTTAATCGCCGGTTCGCTGCATCAAGTGTTTCTTCCCCCAACCTCGGGTGACTGCAGCATGTATTTGTCCATTGTCCTCCTGAGTGGTATTTATCTTCGGCCCTTCTTTGCAAAAGCAACTCGCCATTAGTATTAAATATAAAAACGGAAAATGCACGATGAAGCTTTCCTGCCAAATGGGCTTCCATTTTAGGCATTGTTCCAATTACATTATCCTGCTCATCAACAAGTATTACGCTTTCTTCATACACTGGTTTCTCTGTCATCATTATAATTTTTGTGTGCCGTTAAACTTCCTAAAGTTGTTAAACAGAACTGTACAAAATCGAATCCGGATGCAAAAATGACATAAATGTTTTGATATGAGTAAAAGAACATGCATTTTTATTTATATGAAACAGAAATTGTTAACGCTTATTTCGCTTGTATTACTTTGTTATTTTCCATTTACAACGCACGCAAAAGAAATTTTAACAACGGGTACATTAACTTGTGAATATGCAAATAATCCGCTGGGTGTTCAATCTAAAACTCCCAGATTAGGCTGGATCATAAATGCTGTGCAAAGAAATACGCAACAAGTTGCATGGCAAATACTGGTTGCCGATGACCTGGTCACCCTTGATAAAAACATTGGAAATATCTGGGACTCTAAGAAGGTTACTTCTAATCAATCCATCCAAATTGCCTATAAGGGAAAGGTTTTGGAACCTGCAAAAATCTATTACTGGAAAGTAAAAGTATGGGATAACCACGGAAATGTTTCGTTGTGGAGCAAGCCTGCTATGTGGCAAATGGGTTTATTAACCAGCAGCGACTGGCTTGGGGCAAAGTGGATTGGCTATGAGGAATTACCTGCGGCTGAACGCATTGTGCCTGCAATACATTTAAGGGGCAACTTTACTCCGAAAAACGACATACTCCCACTGTTTAGAAGAAACCTTTCTATAAAAAGAAAACTTAAAAGCGCAACTGCATTTATCTCGGGATTAGGTCATTTTGACCTTAGCGTTAACGGATCGAAAGTTGGCGATCATATATTGGATGCAGGATGGACTGAATATGATAAGCATGCATTGTACGTAACTTTTGATTTAACAGACCAGCTAAAAAAAGGCGAAAATACTGTGGGTATTATGTTGGGCAATGGTTTCTATTTTATACCGAGAGATGACCGATACAGAAAATTAACAGGCGCCTATGGATTCCCTAAGTTGATTTGTCGTATTCTGCTTGAGTATAGCGATGGCAGTAAAGAGAACATTGTGAGCGATGAGCGTTGGAAAACTTCTCCATCGCCAATAACCTATACCAGTATTTATGGTGGTGAGGATTACAATGCCAACCTTGAACAAAAAGACTGGGACAAACCTGTTTTTAATGATGCAAAGTGGAAGAATGCGATAATTGTAAAGGGTTCGCCCGTTTTAAACTCGCAAACAGCAGAGCCGGTAAAGATATTTGAAAACTTTACACCAATCAAAATATCAAGCCCTAAGCCTGGCATATGGGTTTATGATATGAGGCAAAATGCTTCTGCAATTCCGGCAATAGAAGTAAATGGTAAAAAAGGTGCGGTATTACGGATCACTCCTGCTGAACTGCTAAATCCTGATGGAACTGTAAACCAATCTGCCTCTGGTGTACCACATTATTACGATTATACGTTGAAAGGAGAAGGTAAGGAGAAATGGCAGCCACGTTTTACTTATTATGGTTTCAGGTATGTGCAGGTTGAAGGGGCTGTTCCTGAAAAAGAAGTAAACCCTAACAACCTGCCGATATTAACCTCATTAAAAAGTCTTCATCTCAGAAATTCAGCTGAGAACATTGGCAGCTTCAACTCTTCAAATGAGCTGTTCAACAAAACATTTAAACTTATAGACTGGGCAATTAAAAGTAATATGGTTAGTGTTTTCACAGATTGTCCGCATCGCGAAAAACTAGGCTGGCTGGAAGAAGCACACCTGATGGGAGGCTCTGTTCAATACAATTATAATATAGCATCGCTTTGCAGGAAAATAGTTAAAGATATGATGGCGGCCCAGACTAAGGAAGGCTTAATTCCTGATATTGCTCCGGAATATACTCATTTCGATGGCGGTTTTAGAGATTCTCCGGAATGGGGAAGCAGTGGTGTAATAGTGCCATGGTATGCTTACAAATGGTATGGAGATAAGGATGTGCTTGAAGAAAGCTACCCCATGATGCAAAAATATGTTGCCTACTTAAGTTCAAAAGCAACCAACAATATGCTTGATCATGGCTTGGGAGACTGGTATGATATAGGGCCAAATTCGCCTGGGGAAGCTCAGCTCACTCCCAAAAAACTTACTGCAACTGCCATTTACTACTATGATATTGACATTATTACTAAAGTTGCAAGAGTGTTAGGTAAAACTGAAGATGCAAAAAAGTATGAAAAACTAGCTTTACAAGTGAAAAACGCTTTTAACGCAGCTTTTTTTGATAAAGAAACCAAACGATATTCTACTGGTAGCCAAACTGCTTACGCCATGGCTCTTTATATGAATCTTGTTGAACCTGAATATATAGAGGCTGTAGTAGCTAATCTAGTTAATGAAATTAAAGGTAGAAACAACAGCCTTACAGCAGGCGATATTGGCTACCGGTATGTTCTAAAAGTTTTGGATGATGCCGGACGCTCGGATGTAATTTACGACATGAACAGCAAATCTGATGTGCCGGGTTATGGCTGGCAGCTTGAACATGGGGCAACCGCACTTACGGAATCGTGGCAGGCTTATGGTTTTGTATCAAACAATCATTTTATGCTGGGCCATTTAATGGAATGGCTATATAGTGGTTTAGGAGGCATAAAGGCGGAAAATGATGCTATTGCTTATAACAAACTTGAAATAAAACCGGAACAGGTAGGCAATATAACACATGCACAGGCCATGTTCAAAACACCTTACGGTAAAGTTGTTTCGGCATGGAGTAAAACTGCAGAAAGCTTTGAACTTAAGGTTGATATTCCGGTAAATTCAAAAGCAACTATCTATATTCCAGCTACTGAAAATACGGTTATTTATGAAGGAGTAACCCCTATCAAAGATTTGAAAGAGGTTACTTTTAAAGGTTTTAAAAATGGTTTGGCAGTCTTAGAAGCCGGATCGGGCAATTACAATTTTAAGGCTGTAACTAATCCTTAGACTTTAAGGGCAAAGGAACATCTTCCCTGAAAGGAACCTGTTTTCTGAGCATTTTACCTGCATAGCCGGAAAGGTATAAGTAGTAATCTGATGGTATATCATCTTCAAATTTTACGAAGGTGCTTGCTCCAACCGGTGGATTTTTAGAGACCTTGAAAATAGCTGTTCCCTCGTCTACTTCATCAAACATGGCTACATAAAGCATCTCTGCGCCGTTTTTTATAGCGGTAGAGAGTTGTTTCCAAAAGAACCTGCCCCTATTTCTTGGGATTTGATTTGAAGGAGATTTGGGGTTCATATTGTGCCAGCTAAATCCGGGAAACACCACTCCAACGTAATCCAGTTTATTCTGTTTACACCAGGCTATATCTCCTTTCTGAACTTCTGCATATTTGCTATAGGTTGCATCATTGCTGTACCGCCCAATAGTCCAGGGGTGAACAATGTCGGCTTTTTTTATGATGTCATGAAGCAGAGGGTTTTTCTCTGTGTCGTTTCCAAATTCACGCCAGTAAGTTGGCACACCTAACATTACTGAACAGCCTCCGTATACTGGATCATTTTTTAAAAAATCGACCATTTTTTCTACATCTTTTAGGGTGTATTTACGGTTATCGTTAAATCCGACGCCCCATAAAACTACCAGGGGTTTTCCGTTATGGTACAAATAGGTTTGATTGTTGCCCTGACTGGTTATTTTCATGCTATCAACCAGGTTTTTCCAATCGTTAATGAGTACAGGTATATCAACACTGTCTCTTGTGCCCGATAAATCGTACATAACGGAGATGGTCCTTCCATACTTTTGTGAGGATTTCAAAGCATTTCCAAGTACTTTATTGAAATGATTGCGCCCAGATTTCCCTCTGATTTCTGCAACAAAACGCTGCATAAAAACGCCATCAATCCCATAATCCTTCATCCATTTAAAATGGGTTTCAACAGTTGATGCATCATGAGCGCTGGGCAGGTAAGCCGGACTGCCATCGGCATGTACAAAAGACGTTTGATATACTTTTTTTAGCTCGCTCGTTTCGGGCCATAAATCAACATTTGTACTTCCGGGTTCAAATTTCCCTTTAGATTGGTAATGATACCAGCCGCGGCCTGCACCATCGTCAGGTGTATTATGCCAGCCCTGATAGCCTGCCATTATTAAACCTTTATAACTTTTAAACTGCGATGTTTTACTGTGTTTACTTTGCGCAAATACAGTACCCGTAAACAATAATGCAGTAAGTAAAACTGTATGCTTTATATTCATAAAATTTAAAAATCAGAGTAATCGGTTGGAACTATGAATTGAGTATCGTTTCTGGAAACGTTGTTCTGATATTCGGGCAAAGCTGATACCCGCTTCCATTTAGGATCTGCACTAAAAACCTTCCAATGTTCATCTCTTGATTTTTTGTCGCTGTAAGTAGTTAAATACATTAGGTTTGGCATACGGCTACCGGCCAATACCTCCCCATAAAATACAGCCTGGCTGCCTATTCGATCAAATATTTCAACTTCTTCGTTATTGAACATCTGAACCTTGTTGATATGCTGTTTTTCAGAAGCACTCTCGTAGCTACGTAATTCATAAATACGCTCGCTTTTGGCATTACTGAATACTGGTTTCTTTAACGTTGGCATTCCGGAAAATGCTTCCAGAATGATATTTTCTTTTCTTACAAATGCGGCATCGTTATATGCGGAATTTACATACTCTGCTCCTTTTACTGCCAGTTCTTTATCCTTTAAAAGTAATTGCGACACATCACTAAACTGTTTTAGCGATTGAAACGCAAGAAATACATAGATCTTTTTATCAGTAGCGGTGTCTATATC
>Ga0157371_10001547_pt1 | contig 23663 bp, 22 predicted proteins | sample C45metaG_FD_113462 | JGI IMG/M metagenome (GOLD analysis project Ga0157371, IMG submission 113462) | Corn rhizosphere microbial communities from Kellogg Biological Station, Michigan, USA - C4-5 metaG | ecosystem: Host-associated > Plants > Roots > Rhizosphere > Soil | place: USA: Michigan...
AAATTATCTGAAGAGGGACCAGCATTGGTTACCTTATATAATGCAGTTACCGGCAGCAATCTGGCTGGTGGTGTATTGCCAAACAATACTTCAGCAGAAAAAGCGATCAAGTTATTGGGTAAGGAAATGATTCAGAGCAAAGGCAAAGCCCTGGTTGTTTCTGGATCAAATGATGTTTCTACTCAGATCCTGGTTAACGCGATCAACTCTGCGGTAGGTAGCTACGGTACAACGATCGACCTGGATAATTACTCTAAAAAATACGCAGGAAACGATGCAGCATTTGCAGAGCTTCTGAATGAGATGAACGGCGGACAAGTTGCAGCGGTATTCGTTTTGGATGCTAATCCAGCTTATGATTCGTTCAACGCAAAAGCTTTCACATCAGCCCTTGCAAAAGTGCCTTTGAAAGTTTCATTCGCTGACCGTTCTGATGAAACTGCGATGTTGTGCGATGTCATCGCCATCAACCAGAACTATCTGGAATCATGGGGTGATGCAAACGTATACGAAGGTGTTTACTCGGTTGTACAGCCAACGATCAATCCGGTATTTAACTCCAGACAAGCTGAAGAAAGCTTGTTGATCTGGTCTAACGCACCGGAAACAGAATACTACCAATACGTAAGAAATAACTGGGAAGCGAACATCCTGCCTGCTTATGGCAAGACCTGGAAAGATCTGTTACAAACAGGTATTTTCTTTGCTGCACCTAAAACAGCTGGCACATACACGTTCAGCCTGGCGCTGACAAATGTTGTTCCAACGGTATTAAACAATAGCAAGGCACTTGCAAAAGATATCGAGTTGCATTTACATGAAAACGGCGCGATGCGCGGTGGACGCTATGCAAACAACGCATACTTACAGGAGCTTCCAGATGCAGTAACCAAGGTAACCTGGGATAACTACATCTCAATGGGACCTAAGTTTGCTCAGAAAATGGGCTACAACGAATTTGACGTTGTAACTGTTAAAGATGCAAAAGGCTACGCTGTGGAATTGCCGGTGTTGATCCAACCCGGACAAGCAGACGGTACAGCTTCTATCGCTTTAGGTTATGGTAGAAAGAAAGCGGGTAAAGTTGGAGATGCAGTAGGTAAGGATGCTTATCCGTTCCTGTCATTCACCAATGGAACTTTGCAATATGCAACCACGGTAACAACCGAGAAAACAGGTGACCGTTACGAGCTTGCTCAAACGCAAACCCACCACTCTTATGAAGGTCGTAACATCATCCGCGAAGCGACTTTCAAAGAATATGTAAAAGATGCTTCTGCAGGTACAGGTAAACATGGCGAAGGTCACAAGACTTACGACCTATGGGATACTTACGAAAAACCAGGTAATGACTGGGTAATGGCGATCGACCTGAACGCTTGTACCGGTTGTGGATCTTGTATCGTAGCATGTAACGTAGAAAACAACATCCCTGTTGTTGGTCGTGATGAAGTTCGCCGTCGCAGAGAGATGCACTGGATCCGTATCGACCGCTACTACTCTTTCGTAGAAGAAGGTAAGAACGTAACAGAAGAGCGTGAAATTGAAGAATTAAAAGACCTGGATAATGTATCTGTTGTTCACCAGCCGATGCTTTGCCAGCACTGTGATCACGCACCATGTGAAACAGTTTGTCCGGTTCTTGCAACTGTTCACTCATCAGACGGTTTGAACCATATGGCTTACAACCGTTGTGTAGGAACACGTTACTGCGCGAACAACTGTCCATACAAAGTTCGTCGTTTCAACTGGTTCAACTACTGGAATGATTCACGTTTTGACAACTACTTGAACAATGAGTTTACACAGTTGGTGTTGAACCCGGATGTAACTGCACGTTCAAGAGGGGTAATGGAGAAATGTACGATGTGTATCCAACGTATTCAAGCAGGTAAACTGGAAGCTAAACTGGAGAAACGCCCATTGAAAGATGGAGATATCCAAATGGCATGTCAGCAAGCTTGTCCGGCTAATGCGATCATCTTCGGTGATAAAAATGATCCGGAATCAAGAGTATCCAAAGCATTGAAAAGCGAGCGTGTGTACTATGTTCTCGAAGAGATCAATACACAGCCAGGTATCGGATACATGACAAAAATTAAGAATACAGATCCATCACAAGCGTAAGCTGATATTAAAGAAAATAAATTATGTCAGGACATAACGAATCAATATTAAGAGAACCATTAATCACCGGGCAGGATATCACGTATGCAAAAATTACGAACGATATTTTAACCCCGGTTGAAAATAAGCCGAACAAGGCATGGTGGATTGGATTTATCGTTGCATCCCTTGGTGCCTGTTTATGGCTGTTTGCCGTAAGCTACACCTTCTGGAACGGTATCGGATCCTGGGGATTAAACAAGACAGTAGGTTGGGCATGGGACATCACCGGCTTCGTATGGTGGGTTGGTATCGGTCACGCCGGAACGCTGATCTCTGCGGTACTCTTGTTGTTCCGCCAGAACTGGAGGAACTCCATCAACAGATCTGCAGAGGCGATGACGATCTTCGCCGTAATCTGTGCCGCAACATATGTAGTATCCCACATGGGTCGCCCTTGGTTGGCTTACTGGGTACTTCCATTACCAAATCAATTCGGATCACTATGGGTTAACTTTAACTCGCCGCTCGTTTGGGATATGTTTGCGATCTCTACGTACTTCTCTGTATCCTTATTATTCTGGTACACGGGTCTATTGCCAGATATGGCGACCATCCGTGACCGTGCTACAGGAGTTAAACGCCGGATCTATTCTGTACTATCTTTCGGATGGACAGGCAGCGTAAAAACCTGGCAGCGATTTGAGGCTGTGTCTCTGATCCTTGCAGGTATCGCAACCCCACTTGTACTTTCTGTACACACGATTGTATCTACCGACTTTGCGACATCCGTAATTCCAGGATGGCACACCACGATCTTCCCGCCATACTTCGTTGCGGGTGCGATCTTCTCTGGTTTCGCGATGGTACAGACGCTATTGTTGGTTACCCGTAAAGTATTAGGTCTGGAGAACTACATCACGATGTTCCACATCGAGTCTATGAACAAGATTATCCTGGTAACAGGTTCAATCGTGGGTGTGGCTTATATTACTGAGTTCTTTATCGCTTACTACTCTGGAAGTGAATACGAACAATACACATTCTTAAACAGGTTTATCGGTCCTTACTGGTGGGCTGGATGTATGATGTACGGATGTAATATCCTGATGACGCAGTTGATGTGGTTTAAAAAGGTAAGAACAAACATTCCTTTGTCCTGGATCCTTTCCATCATTGTAAACATCGGTATGTGGTTCGAACGTTTCGTAATTATCGTCGTGTCTCTACACCGTGATTACCTTCCATCAAGCTGGGCGATGTTCTACCCAACATGGGTTGACGTGAGCGTGTTCGTTGGATCGATCGGTCTCTTCTTTACCTTGTTCTTATTGTTCTTACGTGTTATGCCTTCAATCGCGATTGCAGAGGTTAAGCTATTGCTTAAGAGTGCAAGTGAGCAGGCTAAGCTGGCTCAGATCAAAGAAGGACATGTGGAGAAAGCTTATGTGGCTGAATACGTAGAGTCTTTAGAGAAGTTTGATAGTGTTAAACAAGAAGAATACGCAAAAATATAACAATGAGTAATATCAAATATATATTAGGCAGTTTTGCTGATCCTGACGAAATGATGCACGGCATCGACAAGTTACAGGAAAACAACATCTCTATACACGATGTGTATACGCCTATGCCTATACACGGCATTGAAGCCAAACTTGGCGTGAAAAGATCGAGATTGGATATCGCAGCGTTCTTCTTTGGAATTACTGGTACGATCACCATGTTGTCTTTTGTTTACTATGCAGCAGCATACGACTGGCCGATTAACATTGGTGGTAAGCCTCACTTTGCCTTGCCGGATTTTATTCCAATTACTTTTGAGTTAACCATCTTGTTTTGTGCTTTTGGTTTGGTTGGTTCTTACTATGCATCGACCCACTTATTTCCGGGACGTGCACCAAGGGTGATGGACTTCAGAGCTTCAGACGACCGCTTTGTGATTGCTATCGATGCAGCACAGAATGCAGAGCACAGCAAAATTGACGCGTTGTTGAAAGAAGCAGGTGCCGTAGAGATAAAATATAATGAAAGGAAGTATGTTAGCTATGAATAAGATAAAAATAGTTTACGCCGCGTTTTTCGCTGTTGCTTTTGCTGCATCTATTTCTGCATGCAACGATAAGAGCAAGCCTGGACTGGAGTATGCAAGAAATATGTACGATCCAATTGCTTATAGTCCGGATCAGCCAAATAAGAATTTCGCAAACGGGCAAACTGCTCAAACTCCGCCGCCACACACCGATCCACTCGGCTTTGATAAATATGAGTATCCGAACACCAAAGAAGGTTATGAGGCTGCGGGTAAAGAATTGGTTAACCCAGTTGCTTTAACTAAAGAAAACCTGATCTCAGGTAAGCATTACTTTACCGTTTTCTGTTCTCCATGCCACGGTGATAAAGGTGACGGAAAAGGACATCTGGTTCAGATTGAAAAATACAGTGGAGTACCTGCATATCATGGTGATGCTGCTTCTTCAAGAGGTGGGTTGATGAAAGATCTTACCGCAGGTAAAATCTACCATACCATTATGTATGGACTAAATAACATGGGCTCTCACGCCTCACAATTGTCTCCGAACGAGCGTTGGAAAGTCGTGATGTATGTTCAACAATTACAAAAACTACAATAAGAAAAGCAAGATATAAATGGGAACTCATAATTATAATTTAACTGAGCAGTTTGAGTTTACAGGTAAAGCTAAAACTTTAAGTATAGTCGCTATTGTTATCGGTATAGCGGCCATAGGATATGGTTTTTCTAATCATGATTTACATGAGCGGACTTTCGCTAACCTGTTATTAATGGCGTATTACTTTGCAACTGTCTGCATGTCTGGCGCATTCTTTTTAGCAATCCAGTTCGTTGCGCAGGCAGGTTGGTCTGCTGCGATCCTTCGGGTACCTCAGGCTATGGCTAGAACACTGCCTATCGCTGCCGTCATTTTAATTGCTGTAGTTGGAGCAGGTTTGTATTCACACAACTTATATCACCACTGGGCTGCACCAGGTTTAACTGATCCGGCTTCTCCGGAGTATGATAAACTTATCGATGGCAAGTCTGGTTATCTGAACATACCTTTCTTCATGTTCCGTGAGGTCCTTTTCTTAGCTGTATATAGCTTATGTGCTGTTGTATTTGCTAAGTTGTCTTACAACGAAGATTTGAATGGTGGTTTGAGCTCTTACAACAAGAGTTTTAAATATTCCGCGATGTTCCTAGTATTCTACGGCTTTACAACACCAATCTTCGCATTTGATAACATCATGTCCTTAGAGGCACACTGGTTCTCTACCATGTTTGGTTGGTACAACTTCGCTTCTATGTGGGTGAGCAGCCTGGCTATCATCGCAGTGATCCTGATTTTATTACGTAAAGCAGGTTACATGCAATTTGTAAGCAACAGTCACTTGCACAACTTAGGTCAGTTTATCTTCGGATTCTCCATCTTTTGGACGTACCTATGGTTCTTACAGTTCTTGTTGATCTACTATGCAAACATGCCGGAAGAGACTGTTTACTTCTTTAAAAGGTTCGAGTACTATCAGTTCTGGTTCTATTTGAATCTGTTCTTAAACTTTTTAGTTCCTGTGTTCTTGTTAATGGATAGGGATAACAAAAGAAGTGAGAATGTATTATTAACCATTTCCATCCTGGTTATCTGTGGTCACTGGGTAGATTTCTACCAGATGATTATGCCAGGTGCTGTAGCGACAGAGAATGGATTCGGTTTTGTTGAAGTGGGTACTGCTGTTGGTTTTGCCGGATTGTTTGTTTTCACCGTGATGACATCATTAAGCAAGCAACCATTAATTGCAAGAAACCACCCGTTTTTACAAGAAAGTTTAAATCACCACTTGTAGGCGGTGATCATTTGAGATTAGTTATTGGTATTTGAATACAACATACTACTTTAAAGAAATGAGTTTAGGAAAATTTATACATAAGAAGACGATAGCATGTCTGGCAGTTATCGGGTCTGCGTTTGCAAGTACCAGTTTATTTGCCCAGGAAGCTGCAGCTGCAGGTGCTAACGCAGCCGCAAAAACCATAGACATGGGGCCAGTCTATAAATCGGTTTTGTTTTACGCCCTGTTATTCTTGTTGCTGTGTTTGTTTATTGCCATCGTTGGTAAAGCATTACGGGTATATGAATTAACACGTGAAGTTCAGGACAAACCTGAAGGCATCAATTGGAATGCGGTGAATGCGGTATTATTTGCGTTGTTTTTGATCGTTGGTTTATATGGTGTTTACTATGAGTATACCGTTCATGGAAAAATGATTCTTCCTGAAGCCGCTTCAGAGCATGGTAAGGAATACGACAAGATGTTTCAGATTACCATGATCATTACAACGATCGTGTTTATTCTTACACATATCGCTTTGTTTCTGTTCTCTTTCTTTTACAGATATTCAACCAAGAGAAAAGCTTACTTCTACCCGCATAACAATGCGCTGGAAAGAATCTGGACAATTGTTCCTGCCTTGGTTCTTGCAGTTCTTGTAATTATGGGCTTTGTGACCTGGAGATCGATCTTCTACAAGATCGTTGATCCGAACAATAAGCCATTGAGCATTGAGGTTACTGGTCAGCAATTTGCTTGGTACTTAAGATACCCTGGACAAGATGGTGTTGTTGGTGTCCGGAACTATAAACTGACCACCGGTTTAAACAGCCTAGGTATCGATTTTAAGGATAAAAACAGCCAGGATGACCAAAGTGCAGACGAGTTGGTTATCCCGGTAAACAAACCGGTACGTATGATCATCTCTTCTAAAGATGTTATCCACGGTTTCTATATGCCACACTTCCGTGTTCAGATCTATGCGAACCCGGGTATGGTTACTTTCTTTGAGTTTACACCGACCATTACTAGTGTAGACATGCAGGCGAAGTTAAATGATCCATCTTTCAAATACATTCTGGAATGTTCTCAGGTTTGCGGATCGGGTCACTACAATATGCAGAAGACGGTTCGCGTTGTTACACAGGAGGAGTATGATGCCTGGATAGCTAAGCAGCCACTTTACATTAATAACGACTTAAGAAAGCAATTTAATTTACCTTTGATTGCTGAGCCCACTGCACCTGCGCCTGCTCAAGGCACGCCTGATTCATCAGCTCCGGACAGTGGTGCTGTAAGGAAGGATAAAAATCAATTGGCCCTATTAAAATAACAACTGGAACAGTAATATTATGTCAACGATAACGATACCAAATTCACATACTCACGATAGCCATGATGCACATGCACATGGTCATCACAAAGAGACTTTCCTAACTAAGTATGTATTTAGTCAGGATCACAAAATGATTGCCAAGCAATTCCTGATCACAGGGGTTATTATGGCGGTGATCGCGATGGGATTATCTATCCTGTTCCGTTTGCAACTGGCCTGGCCGGATAAAAGCTTCCCGATTCTGGAGACTTTCTTAGGCAAATGGGCTGAGGGTGGAAGGATCAGGCCGGAGTTTTACCTGGCGCTGGTGACCATCCACGGTACCATCATGGTATTCTTTGTACTAACCGCAGGTTTGAGCGGTACCTTCAGTAACTTGCTTATTCCATTGCAGATCGGTGCAAGAGATATGGCCTCGCCATTCCTGAATATGCTTTCTTACTGGTTCTTCTTTGCCGCATGTGTGATCATGATGAGCTCGTTCTTCGTGCAAACTGGCCCTGCGAGTGCAGGATGGACTGTTTATCCTCCATTATCCGCTTTACCTAAAACAGTGTCCGGTTCTGGTTTAGGTATGACCTTATGGTTGATCAGTATGGTATGTTTTGTTGCTTCTTCCTTAATGGGTGGTATCAACTACGTAAGTACAATTTTGAACATGCGTACTAAAGGTATGGACCTTTGGAAAATGCCATTAACTATCTGGGCTTTCTTTTTAACTGCGATATTAGGTATCTTGTCTTTCCCGGTTCTTGTAGCTGGTGTTGTACTTCTAATATTTGACAGAAGTTTTGGAACAAGTTTCTACCTTTCAGATATCGTTATCGGATCTCAGGTATTGCCGAATGAAGGTGGATCTTCCATCTTATGGCAACACTTATTCTGGTTCCTTGGTCACCCGGAGGTATACATCGTTATTATGCCTGCTTTGGGTATCTCATCAGAGGTTATTTCTGTAAATTCCAGAAAGCCAATCTTCGGGTACCATGCGATGGTTTACTCTTTGATCGGTATCACCGTACTATCTATGATCGTTTGGGGTCACCACATGTTTGTTACGGGTATGAACCCGTTCCTGGGCGGTGTGTTTATGATCACGACCCTGATCATTGCGGTACCTTCTGCCATTAAGACTTTTAACTACCTGGCTACCTTATGGAGAGGAAATATCCGCTTCACGCCAGCGATGTTGTTCGCTATCGGTTTGGTTTCTTTCTTTATCTCTGGTGGTTTAACTGGAATCTGGTTAGGTAATGCAACCTTAGATATCAACCTACACGATACATACTTTGTTGTGGCTCACTTCCACCTGGTAATGGGTTCTGCAGCGATCTTCGGTATGCTTGCAGGTGTTTACCATTGGTATCCAAAAATGTTCGGAAGAATGTTGAACGCTAAATTGGGCTATTTGCACTTCTGGGTTACGTTTACCTGTGCATACCTGGTTTTCTTCCCATTACACTTCTTAGGATTGGACGGTGTTCCCCGTCGTTATTATGCCTTCACCGAGTTTGAATTTATGCAAAAATGGGTTACAGTGAACATCTTTGTAACCTGGTCTGCAATCGTTGCAGCCCTGGCACAAGTGGCCTTCCTGTTTAACTTCTTCTACTCGATGTTTAGAGGTAAAGTAGCTCCTCAAAATCCTTGGGAAGCCAATACATTGGAATGGACAACACCAGTTGAGCATATCCATGGTAACTGGCCAGGAGAAATCCCAACTGTTTACCGTTGGCCATATGATTACTCTAAACCAGGCGCAGAGCATGACTTTATCCCGCAAACGGTTCCTTTCTCTCAAACCATGAGCTCTAACGTGCCACATGACTTTGATGGCAACGAAGAAGCGGAACGCATTCAAGCAGAATGGCTTGCTAAAGAAGAGCAATCAAGAGTTAAAAATACAGTAGACTAATAAATTTAATAGTCATCGAATAGTTAATGGGGTATCTGCTTGAGTAAATACTCAGACAGATGCCCCATTTCTTTTAAAGGAAAATCCACATGGTTCCTAAATCTGAAAGAAGATTTGTTAGGCTAAACCTTATAACCATTATCATTACTTTACTGCTCATCCTGGCGGGTGGCATTGTGCGCAGCACGGGATCCGGAATGGGTTGCCCGGATTGGCCGAAATGCTTCGGGCGGTATATTCCACCAACCTCTGTTTCGCAGTTACCTGCAGGCTATGAAAAGGCTTTGCTTGCCAAGCGTATCGAAAAGAACGAACGTTTTGCACGTACGCTGGAGAAGATGGGAAAGACCGAACTTGCTAAAAAGATCCGGGAAGATAAATCGATCTTAGAAGAAGGGGAGTTTAATGCGGCACAAACCTGGACCGAGTACGTAAACCGGCTCATGGGGGCATTAACGGGCTTGTTCCTGCTTGTTCTGGCTATCACTTCCTTTACTTACCGCGGTATTGCAAACCGGATCATTGTTCTAAGCTTCCTAAATCTTATCGTGGTTGTATTTCAGGCCTGGTTAGGTTCGATCGTTGTATCAACAAACTTGTTGGCTTGGGTGGTGACGGTACATATGCTTCTGGCTTTGGTGCTACTGGCGATCCTGGTCTACACGTATAACTATACGAATATGTTGAGGAAGGAACCGGTAACGATCATGTCTAAGGTGATCTGGCTTCGGATATTGCTGTTTGTCAGCATAGCCATTACGGTGATACAGATTGTTTATGGAACTGAAGTCCGGGAGCAGATCGATTTTATCTCGAAGGGGCTGACAGCTGGTTTACGGAGCACCTGGGTATCCAAGGTGGGGGATCTTTTCAACTACCACCGTGATGTGGCGGTTGTGGTGGCCGTGCTGAATGTGTTTGTGTATAAAATGATCATGGATAAGTTTGGGGGCAAGGACACGGAGATCCGTGTAGGTGGTGCCGTGATAATTGTTTTGATCGTTCAAATTGTAACTGGCATATTATTGTCTAACTTTGCGTTGCCCCCATACGCTCAGGCTTTACACATACTTTTTTCGACGACGCTATTCACTTTACAGGTCTATTTGTACTTGCTTGTCTACCGGACGAACACTTACAATCAATAAAATATTAACAAATTGAAACAATTCTTCGCAGATTTCTCTAAGCTCATAAAACTCCGACTCACCTTTTTGGTGGTCTTTTCTGCCTCAGTTACTTTCTTGATGGGTTCCAGAATGCAGGTTTCCCGCGGAGATATTCCGGGGATTGCATGGGGGAACTGGCTGGTGCTGATCATCGGAGGATTTTTTGTGACCTCAGCTGCGAATTGCTTTAACGAGATCATTGAAAAGGATCTGGATAAACTGATGTCCAGAACCAAAGATCGGCCTATGCCTGCGGGTCGCATGACGACCGGGCAAGGATTGGTGCTTGGGTTGGTTATGGGTATGCTGGGTACCTGGTTGCTTGGGAAGTTAAACCTGGAGACTGGTTTATTGTCTGTTTTCTCGATCTTACTTTATGCATTTGCATATACCCCAATGAAGCGGAAATCTCCCATTGCGGTATTTGTTGGCGCCATTCCAGGCGCATTGCCACCCCTGATCGGGTATCTGGCTGCGTTGGGCAGGAATACACATTTTCAGCCGTTGGATTATCAGATTGCGGTGATCCTGTTCCTGGTTCAGTTTGCATGGCAGTTTCCACACTTCTGGGCTATTGCCTGGGTGTTGGATGACGACTATAAAAAAGCAGGTTTCAGGCTATTGCCTACAACCAAGCGTGATAAGGCGAGTGCCCTGATTACTTTGGTAAGCACGCTGATCCTTATCCCGGTAAGTTTAATGCCTACTTTTTACGGCTTCGGCGGTTATTATGTCGCTGGAATTTCCTTGCTGATCGGTTTGTATTTCGCTTATACGGCCTTTAAGCTGTTTGTTGGTACAGATCTGGAGAGTGCCAGGAAGGTGATGTTCGCATCATTTATTTATTTGCCAGTGGTACAGCTGGCTCTATTGTTCGACTTTATTACAAAATAGGTTATGGTACATACAATTAATCAACACGATCACAGGTCTTCACTGAAGGCTAAAAAGTTCATCATATGGCTTTTTGTGGTCTCTTCAACGATCATGTTTGGAGGCTGGACGAGTTATTATATCGTCTTTTCAGCGTCTAAAGGTAAGGGCCATGGATTGGTTCTGCCTGACATGTTCATTTACAGCACTGTGGTACTGATTGCAAGCAGTGTATGTTTATTCCTGGCATCCCGTGCGTTCCGGAATAAGCAAGTTAAACAGCAGAAAACTTTATTGTGGGCGACCCTGTTATTAGGTTTAACGTTTGGGTATTTGCAGGTTGAAGCCTGGTCCAGTTTATATCACAGTGGAGCGGCATTGGTAAACAACAATGCAGCGATCTCGATGATCTATATTGTATCCGGGATTCACTTGTTACACATCTTTGCAGGCGTATGTTTTATATTCCGTTGTTTAACCGGCAGTTACTCCGGAATATCCACTGAAAAGCAGCAATTCAGGATGGAGATCACATCCATATTCTGGCATTTTATAGATATATTATGGATATATCTCTATGTTTTTTTACTTTTGAACCGATAGACTTTTTAACAAACTATTACAAACTTTAAAATGGATTCATTATCACAATTAGATCAGGTAAAAACTACTCCATGGAGTGGAGGCCGTTCACCGTGGTCGGTAGAATACGGAAAAATAATGATGTGGTTTTTCTTGTTATCAGATGCCTTTACATTTTCATCATTATTGATCTACTACGGAGCTCAACGATTTTCGAAGTTCACCTGGCCTGATCCGGATCTGGTATTTCAATCCTTTCCTGGCGTAGCCGACAGTGGTGCACCGCTTGTTTTCGTGGGTTTAATGACCTTCATTTTGATCATGAGCTCGGTAACCATGGTACTTGCTGTTGAAGCTGGTCACAGAAGGTCTAAAAATGAAGTAATTGGCTGGATGGTCGCTACTGTAATTGGTGGATTTATGTTCCTTGGATGCCAGGCTTTAGAGTGGACACACTTACACCATGAAGGTTTCTGGTGGGGTACAATTCCTGCCGCTGAAGAATTGCAACGCTTCTTTACTGGTGAAGTATCTGCTGTAGCTGCACAACAATTTGCAAACTTGTTTTTCACCATTACTGGTTTCCATGGTTTCCACGTATTCTCTGGTGTTGTAATTAACATCATTATTCTTTGCATGACCATTGCAGGAACTTTTGAAAGACGCGGTCACTACCTGATGGTTGAAAAGGTCGGTTTATACTGGCACTTTGTAGACTTGGTTTGGGTATTCGTATTTACCTTCTTCTATTTAGTTTAATTTATATAACACGATATTATGTCTGATCACAACATACACGCAACAGAAACACACGGCCATGACGAGCATGCTGGCTTAAGTAAGAAAAAGATTTGGCAAGTGTTCGGTATCTTGCTTTTGATAACCGTAGTTGAGTTTATCATCGCACTTTGGGTACTTCCTAATGGATTTATGTCTCACCATGTGGGTAACTTCGTTTACATCTTTTTAACTCTTTTAAAGGCGTTCTATATTGTTGCGTACTTTATGCACCTTAAATATGAAAAACTCGGACTGCAATTGTGTCTGACCGTTACGTTCATATTTATTATTTACTTTATCGTATTGATGTTAATCGAAGGAAACTACCTGCATCTACATATGCCAATTCAGTAATGAAGTTTTTCCCGATTAAGAAAATATTAATCCTGGTCACCATTTTAGCGGTACCAGGATTTTTATATTATTTACTAACCGAAAGTGGGAAGAACAGGTACAAGCCACTTCCTTTCTTTGGGCCGAAAGTTCTCAGCGGTACCTTCCATAGCGTGCATGGCGAAAAGATTGCGGATACGAGCTATCATCAGGTTGGGGACTTCCATCTTGTTAACCAGAATAACACGCCGGTTAGTCTGGAGAGTTACAAGGGGAAAATTATTCTTATTAACCTATTCTATACCCAGGGCAAGAACATTGGTGTCAACCTTGCCAATAAGGCGATGAAGGGCTATGAATACGGTTATGGTAGTAATCAGGCGATAGACTTTCTAAGCATCAGTATTGACCCTACGCATGATCAGCCGGATGTTCTGAAGCAATATGGAAAGACTTTGGGTGCAAAGCCTGGAAAATGGGATCTTTTAACGGGTGATAGTACCGAAGTCTATAAATTCCTGAACAAAGAACTTTTTGTAGACGCCCTGCAGACGGTAGAGAACGGTAAGCCGAAGTTTATTTACAGCAACTTCTTTGTCCTGCTGGATACCAAACGCCGGATCCGTGGGTACTATGATGCCAGCAGCGCAGAAGCTATGTCCAAGTTAAACGATGAGATTAAGGTGCTGATCGTTGAAGAATTAAGAAATATTACAGACGGAAGGTAGGTTTCCTCTAATCAAATAGAATGAATTTAACAGATAAGTTTTTTTTACGCCTGGTGTGGGTCATTACTGCCGTTGTGTTATTGGTGGTTATTACGCTAAAAATTGTTCCGGCCCCAAGTACGGTCCCTTCTTTTCTCTATCTTTTTCCGCACATTATCGGCGGAATAAACGCCACCTGTTCTATTCTGCTGATCCTGTCTTTAATCTTCATTAAGAACAAGAACATTCAGGCGCATAAGATCACCAATGTGATCACGTTTATTCTTTCGGCAATATTCCTGATCTTTTACATTGTGTTCCATTTGTACGTTAAGGATACGAAGTTCGGGGACGTAGATCACAATGGAATATTGTCTGCAGCAGAGGCGGCGTCTGTTGGCTCCGTGCGCTATGTATATTACATCATCTTAATTACCCATATCATTCTGGCGGCAATCGTGCTTCCGCTGATATTGGTTAGTTTTTTCAGAGGATTTAACATGCAGATAGAAAAACATAAAAAGATTGTCCGCTGGGCATACCCGGTGTGGTTGTATGTGGCTGTTTCGGGTGTTATCGTTTACTTTATGATCTCGCCTTATTACAATTTTTAAAACATTTATTCGTTACAAGTGGTATATTTAGCAAGGTCAAGTAGACCTGCGGAATCGCCTGCTGGCATCAAAACTAATATGAAAGCGATGAAAAATCTGGTATTTGCAGTCCTTATGTTTTTTGCGTTAAGCTTGAGCTTTACAACAGTTGCACAGGCGCAGTGTACCATGTGTACAATCAATGCAGAGCAAGGTGCCAAGGACGGCAATAGTGTTACCAAAGGCATAAATAACGGGGTGTTGTACTTACTGGGTACTCCGTTCCTTCTGATTCTCGGCGTAGGCAGTATCTGGTATTTCAAATACCGGAAAGATGAACATGCTATTGAATCCCTATGATCAAACCGGCGACATTTGATTTTATAAACCAAGTATCTAAGAATAACAACCGGGAATGGTTTGCTGAGCACAAGGCTGATTATGAAGCTGCCCGCGCAAACGTACTTGCCTTCATTGAAGTTCTTATTCCCATTCTCGCCTCGATTGATACCGCTTTTCCCAAAGATACCCAAGCCAAAAGCTGTTTACTGCGGATCTATCGAGATGTGCGCTTTTCTAAGGACAAGTCGCCTTACAAAACCAACTTCGGAATCTTTTTCGCTGTTCATGGTAAAACCGGAGCCGAGCCTGGTTATTACATCAACCTGGCACCAGGCAATTGCTTTTTCGCTGCCGGATACTGGATGCCAGATGCCGCATCCCTGAAGAACATACGCGAGGAAATCGACTATAACTCCGAGGAGTTCCTCAAAATTATAGAGGCAAAGGGCTTTAAGGAACTCTTTGAAATCAGCAGGGAAGATACGCTGAAGAATGCGCCAAAAGGTTATCCTTTGGATCATCCGCTGATCGACATCCTCAAACTGAAAAGTTTCAATGGCATCCTTCACTTTCCGGATCAGGCCTTTTTAAAGCCTACCATCGTGGATAAGTTGAAAACTGCTTTTGAAAGTATCTACCCTTTTATTCTATTTTTGAGAACTGCCGTTGAGCATTAAAGAATTTTTAACCTGCCGTCATGGCTTCTAAAAAAACAAGATGAAGAAAATCAGTCTAATTTTAGCCGTAGTGTTGTTCTGCAGTGCATTCAGTGCCTGCGTAGTTATGTCTCCAAAGAAGTATAAGGCGCTGCTTGCAAGACAAGATTCATTGAACCGGGGATGGTCGGAATCTCAGCTTAGCGGAAGCAACCTGGAGAAGGCAGTCAACCAGCTAAGAAAAGACACAGCAGATCTACACGATCAATTGGCAGATCTGCAAGAGAAATACAGCCGTATGGACGCAAATTATGCCAAGTTGCGTAATAATAGCTCCACCGAGATCAACAAGCTGTCTGATGACCTTAAAACGCGTGAAAAGCGCCTGAAGGAAGTAGAAGAGATCCTGCGTAAACGCGATGAGGCCACCAACCAGCTAAAAGAAAAGCTGAACCAGGCTTTGCTTGGATTTACGAAAAGCGGATTGACTGTCGATATTAAGAACGGTAAAGTGTATGTATCCCTTACAGACAAACTACTTTTCCCTTCCGGAAGTATCGTTATTGATGAAAAAGGAAAACAAGCCTTAACCCAGCTGGCCAACGTTCTTAAAGAACAACCAGAGATCAATATCGCCGTAGAGGGACATACCGATACACAGAAGATCAAAAACCTGGGCCAGATTAAGGACAACTGGGACCTGAGTGTATTGCGCTCCACATCGGTTGTACGGTTCTTAACGGATGAGCAAAAAGTAGAGAGTGTTAGAATGACAGCGACCGGTAAAGGCGAGTTTCAACCTCTGGGTTCCAACGCAACTGCTGAAGGAAGAAGTAAAAACAGAAGGATAGAGATTGTATTGTCACCGAAACTCGATGAACTTTACGACTTGATCAAGCAATAAAACACAAGCTTTAATCAAATAAAAACCCCCGTAAACATGATGCTTGCGGGGGCTTTTTTATGTAAATTCAAAGTGATCAGATGAGGATGAGACTTCTTGAAAGATAACATTTAACGAAAGCTCGTCTCCTAAAAACAGTCTTTCGACTTCTAGAATGGACTCTCGAATGCTTCAAAGGTTGGAAGTACCAGATCTTTCTCCGATAAGATCAGGGCAGAAGGATCCATATTCTCGCTCCATTGGATATTCAGCTGGGGATCATCCCAAACCACTCCGATCTCTGATGCTTTGTCGTAGTAGTTACTCACCTTATAGGTGAAGATCGTATTATCTTCCAGGGTTAGAAATCCATGTAGAAACCCTGGCGGGATCCACAATTGCTTGTGGTTGGTGCCACTTAACTCCAGCGCAAAGTACTGTCCAAAAGTTTCTGAATCCTTGCGGATGTCTACTGCAATATCCAATACACTACCCTGAATCACGCGCACCAGCTTCCCTTGTGCAAAAGGTGCCTTTTGAGCATGCAGTCCGCGTAAGGTTCCCCTTTGGGAAAAAGATTGGTTATCTTGTACAAACTTGGCTGTAATGCCCGCTTCAGCCAGCAAGTTATCATTGTAGCTCTCGTAAAAATATCCGCGGTTATCGGCCCATACTTTCGGCTCAATGACCAATAGGTCGGCAATCGGTGTTGTTGAAATGTTCATTAGTCTACGTATTCCATTAAAGTTCGGAAGGCCACAAACCTGTCCTTAAATCTTTCATTTAACTCTTGCTGTAATGCCGGGGCATGTACAGCCTGATATTCGTCATAGTCGGCTTTAGTCTCCGCCAAATATTGGGCACAGTAGGTAACCCCCTCATTCGGAGAGTCTACCACCCGGAGTAACTTGCTCGAAAGAAAGCGCCCAGTAGCCAACACAAGGGGTATATGGACCTCTTGCATCCAGGCTAGCCATTCCTCCGCGGCGGCATCGTCTACGATTAATGTTACGTTATATAAATACATGTCACAAAGATAAGACTCTGAAAGTATAAATCGACCTGTTTGTCTGAATGTATGCTTGTCAACTTTTTCTATACCCATCATACTGATAATCAATTACTAACCTCAAGACCGGATAAAAGGACTGATTGCACCTGAATCCACCCGTTTGAAATGATCAGTTTGGTATTTTAAATGTTACCAAATTCATCATCCCTTTCCTTTAAATATCATTAATTTGAAACCTCTGCCCACCAAATACACAAGGTAACAATGTTGGTGTAAACAGTTTTCCGGTAAACCGGGATCGTATTTTTGCCGTACTGATGATAATGAATTATAAAAAATATCTGCTGTTGATCCTGTTGCCCCTGTGTGTTGCATGCAGCCGACAGCAGGAAAAACTAATCCCTGTTGATGACTTCTTTAAATCGGAGGAGCGGGTTGCATTTTCTTTATCGCCAGACGGTAAAAACCTCTCTTACCTGAAACTGACGGGTAAGAATCAAAACATCTTTGTAGAAAACATCGCCTCCGGCGAATCTAAGCAGGTAACCAACCTGGACAGCACAGCTGTTGGCTATTATTTTTGGGTAAGCGATAACGAACTGATCTACTACCGGCAGAAGAAAGCGGGCAACGGGAACCCGGCCGATGTGTTTATCATCGACCGGTCCGGTAAGAACCAGCGACAGTTGAATGATACAGATAAAAGCCGCATGCGTGTTCTTAAGGATCAACTGATCGAGAACAAATACCTGCTGGTCTCCTCCAATAAACGCGATTCCACGGTGTTCGATGTTTACCGGCTAAACGTTCGGGATGGCAGAATGGACATGGCGGCAAAGAACCCGGGTAACATCACCAACTGGATTACAGATAGCAAAGGCAAATTGCGCCTGGCGACTTCCAGCGACGGTGTAAACGAAACCTTACTCTACCGCGACGACGAGAACCAGCAGTTCAAGCCGGTCATTACAAATAACTTCAAGACAACCATCAACCCGATCGGGTTCTCTGAAACCAGTCCGAACATCATTTACGCCATTTCCAATGTAAACCGCGACAAGAATGCTTTGGTTGAGCTGGACTGCAAGACGGGCCGCGAAACGAAGGTGTTATTTGCCAAGGATAGCCTGAATGTTGTGGATGCGCAATACTCCACGAGCAAAAAACGCATGGCCTTTGTAGTGTGTGAAACCTGGAAAAAGGAAAAGCACTACCTGGATGGTACAGTCGCCGCCTTTTACGCCAAGCTGGACAAGCTGCTGCCCCAAACCGAGTCCAGGATCATCGACCGTGATAAGGCCGAGAACGTGTTCATTATCCGAACCTTTACCGATAAGAACCCTGGCTCTTACTACCTGTATTTCGCAGAAAAAGGCAAGCTACGTAAGCTAAGCGACTTCAATTCCTCCATCAAGCTGGATCAGATGTCTGCAATGAAGCCCATTTCCTATACCTCACGGGATGGCGTAAAGATCAACGGATATCTAACCCTGCCCAACAACCTGCCTGCAAATAACCTTCCGGTTGTCGTACTGCCGCACAACGGACCGGGTGGCCGCAACAGCTGGGGGTACAACCCAGAGGTGCAGTTCCTGGCCAACCGGGGCTATGCCGTGTTCCAGGTCAACTACCGCGGTTCTTCCGGTTACGGAAAGGAGTTTATGGCCGCGGGTTTCAAAGAATGGGGCGGAAAGATCAACAACGACATCGCTGACGGCGTAAAATGGCTTATTGATCAGCATATTGCCAATCCAAAACGCATCGGAATCTATGGCACCGGCATTGGTGGTTATATTGCGCTGAACAGCGTTTATTCCAACCCCGGCTTATATGCCTGTGCAGCCTCCAATTCCGGCGTGATCAACCTGTTCAGCTATTTGAAGTCGGTTCCGCCATACCTGAAAACCAACCTGCAGATGTACTACACGGTGATCGGAAATCCAGTTACGGAAGTGGATTACATGCGACAGGCCTCACCAGTATTCCACGCTGAAAAGATCAAAGTTCCGGTCTTTATCGCTCAAAGTCCACAAGACCCGCGAATTAACTCCGGAGAGGTGGTTCAGTTTGTGCGGGAACTTAAGAAACGGAATGTCAATATTACCTACTTTGAGAAGGGCAAGGATGCTTTCCCCGTCAATAATGATCAGGGAAGGCGACAATTCTATCTCGCTTTAACACAATTCCTTGATTCCAACCTGAAAAAGAAATAGCTTCGCAAATGGCTTCAGACAAGAACAGCGGCTATCGGAAAAACTTTGCACTGATCGTTACCTTTCTTATCCTCATCTCTGCAATCTTTGTGCTTTCTTTATTCCTGGCCTACAACTTTAGTAAGAAGTTTGTGGAAAATGAATTCGTATCTGAAAAGGTGAAGGTCCTCGAAGCGAGCATCAAACCTTATAACGACTTTTTCCAGAATAAACTACCCGAAGTTTCTTATTACAATGGGTATCTGGACTCAACCACGACGGCCAAATTTGTCGATACACTACTGCTTAAATACCCCTTTGTTTCCCGCGTTCTGTTCTATGATACGGAAGTCGGCAGTACCTTTGTGCGCGACGGTCTGAACATTGGTCATTTCTCCATTGGTCCCAAATACGTCTACCAATTCGGCAGCCTGGTGCCGATGGATTCCATCAAACTTTTCTCCAGGTACGAGCATGAATCTTTCACTGCGGGCGATGATTTCAATACTTTAGGCATCAAGCTGATCTCTTATATCGAGGCCCTGGATACCACCAAGGCTCCAGGTGCCGATGAGCTGTTCAGCAATTTCAGTATTGTGCGTTCCAACAAGATCACCTACCTGAACATCCCGCGCTTTGAAGACCTGAAGGTCTACAAACAGATGATGCGCAAGAAACTAAGCACCTCGCCGATCTATCAGCAGGATATGCTGTCCTTTTACCTGGATCCGGCGAAGATCAAGATCGTCAATACCCGCCCTAAATTATACCAGAACATCCGTATAGAACCCCTGACCTACGATCCCCTGGATACCTCCACGGAGTACGTCAGCACCGAGATAACACTGCCGGGCCCTTTTTCCGATTACAAGCTCTATTTTCTCTCCGCCAAGTCTTTCGTAGCTAAAGCGATCTTACATTACTTCCTGCCTATTGCACTTACCCTGCTGCTCTTCTACGGCGTACTGGTGCTGGTTGCTTTTTTGATCTACCGGAACCTGAACATTAACCATCGGATGTTCAAACTGCAATATGATTTCGTCAACAACCTGACCCATGAGTTTAAAACGCCGGTCAGTGTAATTAAGATCGCGGGAAACAACATTAAAAGTGCTGCAAGCATTTCCGAAAGGGAGCAGAAGATGTATGGGAAGATCCTGGATGAGGAAGCGGATAAACTGAATGGGCTGATGAATAAGCTGCTTGCCTTTACGCAGATCGAAAACAAGGCCATTCAGCTGAACCACGAGAAGGTGAATATTGTTGAGTTTATTGAAAGTACCATCGATTCCCATGTGTTTAAGTACCCTGATTTCAACTTCACCTATGAAGTCTCGGGATTCAGCAGCTTTACCACCGATCCCGTATTGCTGGGCAGCCTTTTTGATAACCTGGCAGAGAATGCCTACAAATATTCCTCCCCGGGGCAGAAGTACCTGCACATTACGGCTACACTAGCAAAAGGAAAAATCGTTTTCCGCTTTATTGATAAAGGAATTGGTATTCCTGCTCCAGAAATTAATAATATCTTTAAAAAGTTTTACCGCATTCAAAACCAGTACAACCAGAACGGCAGCGTCGGCCTGGGGCTGGCTTTCTGCAAGGAGCTCGTGAACTTCATGAAAGGGGAGATCAGCGTGAAAAGCAAAGTGAACAAGGGAACAGAATTTAAAATAACACTACCATTTAACGATTAAAATAATGTTTAAAGGGATAAAAATATTGATAGTTGAAGACGATGAGAATCTACGCTTCCTCGTCGTACATCGTTTACAGGCAGAAGGGTATGAGGTCTTGGAGGTCAGCGATGGCGAAGCTGCAGAGCGTACAATCCTGACGGAGAAGCCAGACATTGTTTTGCTTGATTGGATGCTGCCCATTAAACAAGGATCAGAGATCTGTGAGAACGTGCGCAGGCTGGGCTATGAGGGTTTGATTATCATGATGACAGCCAAGGCTCAGGATGTGGATAAGATCGACGCCTACAACTTCGGCGTTTCAGATTACGTGACCAAGCCTTTCAATATGGATGTACTGATCGCAATGCTGGAGAGTAAAGTGAAATTCCTGGTGAACAACGATCGCTCGGAGATCCATCGTTTTGGCGATATGGAGCATCACCCGAATGTACATACCTTATACAGACAGGGGCGTAAAATTGAGCTGACGATCCTGGAGAACCGGATCCTGCTGTATTTCTTAAGAAATCCGAATAAGGTGATCAACCGCGACGAGTTGATGCTCGTTGTCTGGGGTTATAATTCCGATGTGAATACACGTACGCTGGACATGCATATCGTGCGCTTGCGTAAGAAGATCGAATTGAATCCCGATAACCCACAACTCCTGCAAACGGTAAGAGGTGTGGGCTACCGGTTTCATGCGAGCTAAGCCCGCTTTAAAGTAAATATGGTGATCTCTGGCAGAATCCCAACCCTGCCAGGGTATCCTAAAAATCCATAACCAACATTAACATAAAGCTGCTGGTGATTTTCCTTGTACAGACCAGCCCATTCCTTATAAATATACTCGATCGGGCTCCACTGGTAGTCGCCCACCTTTACGCCGAACTGCATACCATGCGTGTGCCCGCTAAACATCGCGTCGATCTGCGGATATTCCGGTAGAACTTGTGCGCGCCAGTGCGATGGGTCATGCGACAAAAGCAACTTCACGGGCAGGTCATCGGTATTCTTCACCGCGAGGTCCATTCTTCCGTATTTTGGAAAACGCCCGACACCCCAGTTCTCGATTCCCAATATCCCGATCTCTTCTCCGTCAACCTTAAGTCTTCTGTTCTCATTCATCAGCAGGTCATAGCCCATCAGTTTATGCGTCTTAATCACATCCTGCAGGTTTCGGGCTTTCTCGGGCGAGGGCTCCTTGCCAAAGTGGTAGTCACCATAATCATGGTTCCCCAACGTAGAATACACCCCCAGCGGAGCTTTAACGCGCGTAAACATATTTTGATAGTCACGCATCTCTGTGGCCATATCGTTCACCAGATCGCCTGTAAAGAAGATAAAATCGGGTTTTTCAGCCAGTAGCATGTCCACACCACCATTCACCGCTTTTTGGTTGTAAAAACTTCCGGAGTGGATGTCGGAGATCTGCCCCAGTTTAATGCCGTCAAATGCTTTAGGCAGGTTCGGCAGGATCAAATCCCTTCTTTGAACCTGGTAATCGTAAGCGCCTGACACAATGCCCCAGCTTAGGGAGGTCAGCGGTACGGCAGCGGCAACCAGGCCAGCTTTAACCAGGAACTCAGAGCGACTGATCGGCTCTCCTGCAGCAGGGGCCGCCATTACAGACGCATCGGCTGATGCATCCTCCGTTAAATGCTTACGGTCAGAAGGAACTTGCACCGGCCTGGATCTAAACAGCCTGATCACCAACCTTCTCAGATCGTCAACAACCAGAAACGGTAACATCACCAGCTTACATCCGCAGGTTAAGAAGAAACCAACCAGGATGATCGCACGCAACGTCAGGAACAAGTTCAGGTAAATGCCGGCGAAAACGCCGGCAATCAATAACAGGTTATAGCTCCACCAAAGTACCGTAAAGATCTTTCTGGTGCCAGGTTTCCACTTTTTGAAAACAGATAAGACGGCTTTATAGAAATAGTAATCAAACGCAATCAGTAATATACACAGGGGTATAAGTATTTGTATTCTCCCCATTTCTTATCTGAAGTCTAGATCATCGTCATCATCCGGATCCACCGTGAACAGGCTTTCAAACATATCTGAAAAGCCAAAACCGCCTTCCAGGTAATCCTTGCTCAACTGCGAGTACTCGGCCAATCCATGCAACACAAACTCCATTAACAACAGGGTCTGGTTGGCACTTAGTTTCGGATGAAACTTCTTCACCATGTCATACAGCCCATTGATCTGCATCAACTCTTTCTTGTATTGAGTAGCGGTCAGCATATCCGATAGATCTGTGGTATTTCCTTCAGCAAACCATTCGGAGATCTGCTGGTAGGGGTTCGGCGACTTGCTTTTCTTGGATTTCTCCGGATCCGGGAAGTAACGCGAGAACAGGGTCTTGATGGACTTACCGATCAAGGTATTGGCCACATGTGCCGGTCCTTCCAATTCGCCTTCATACACCAGCTCAATCTTTCCGGTTATTGCGGGGATAACGCCGTTAAAATCCGACAAACGTACGAAAGTGCTCTTCTCGCGATTAATGATCATGCGGCGCTCTGCGGTGCTGATCAGGTTCTCGTAGGCAGATATCGTTAACCTGGCGGATACACCGGATTTCTGATCAATAAACTCACTCTTACGGGCTTCAAATGCAATCTGCTCAATCAGGTCTTTAACC
>Ga0157371_10001551_pt1 | contig 23621 bp, 22 predicted proteins | sample C45metaG_FD_113462 | JGI IMG/M metagenome (GOLD analysis project Ga0157371, IMG submission 113462) | Corn rhizosphere microbial communities from Kellogg Biological Station, Michigan, USA - C4-5 metaG | ecosystem: Host-associated > Plants > Roots > Rhizosphere > Soil | place: USA: Michigan...
GTAGCGCCAACACCTGTTCGGGGCTGCATGTCTGTGGCTGAAACGGCTTCGGCGTTGGTGATGCGCGTCAGTAATGCCTGAAGCGTTTGTGTTTGCAGCTGATCGCCAGCTTTTCGGGCCACAAGAAGATCGTGTTGAATGGTGGTAATAATTTCCATAGCAGTTCCTTTAGCGTAAGTCCGGTCGGCGTCCGTGGACAGTTTTGGTCATAAATTCTGTTGGCTTTTTGGCAACTTCACCCCAGTGGAGCCACTGTTTAACGGTGTTGCCCATGCTCAGCGCATGCGAGTGAAATACGCTACAGAGAGGCTCACGCACAATTGTCATGTGATGCTCGAGCATTGTGCGAGCAAATGCACGGTCTTCTCCGCCGCCTGCCCACCTTTCGTCGTAGCCACCGAGCTCTTCCCAGGCATCCCGCTTCAGGATTGAGCAGTTGGCTGCCATGATCCCCATCCCCATATCTGTGATAATGACAGGTTTTTCCCAAATCCGCGGTGCTAAAGCACTTTCGAGGCGCTCCCAACGCGAAGCATTCCAGTTAGCCAGGGGTAGGCTGTATATGCCGCACAGATCTGGTTTTTGGGCGAGCCAATAGGCGAGACTTTTGAGGAAATATTTGTTAGTAAGACTCGAGTGTCCGACTAACGTAACGACCCACGGATGGGATGCTGCAGCAAAGCCGGCATTGAGCGCCTTGGGGTAGCTAAAGGTGGCTTGTGTCATTGGTACGATTTTGGCGCCGTACTTTTTGGCAAGTTGTACGGTGTTGTCCCGTGATTCGGTATCTACGAGAATAATTTCAATCTTGCCCGTAAATACTTGGTCGGCAATGTCAGTCAGAAGCCGCTGAAGGTGGTCGGCATCGTTGCGTGATCGTATAAGAATGCTCACATCAGGGTCGGCTAGGCCTTGGCTCGCATGAGCGACCTCGGTGGCGTGATCTTGCATCCAGCGACTGATACGCCGCCCAGACAGTGTCATGCGTTGAAAGTTCTCGGGGTGAAGGAGGAGGTTGTCGGCTGGGGTATTCATTGATACATAGTGTACAGCAGGAAATTAACAAGAGTCTACGTAATCAGCGTCCGACCCCTTGCTTCAGGCGGCTATTCGGCTTATGCTAAGTGCAGAAGACTGACATAAAAACGTTCGATGCACGCTTATATACAATCCACTTTTTCTTCGCTCAGTGTCCGCAATTACCGGATGTATTTTTGGCCGCAGCTCGTTTCACTGTCTGGCAACTGGATACGATTTGTGGCCCTTGCCTGGCTGGTTTTGCAGATGCAAGATTCTGCCGCATTGCTTGGTGTGATCGTTGGCCTGCAATTTTTGCCAACCATGCTTTTGGCGCCATTCGCTGGCGTCATTGTCGATGAAGTGCCAAAACGACTACTCATTTCTATTACGCAGACTATTATGGGCCTCGGGTCGGTGGCCCTTGCCTGTATGGTGGCGTTTGATTTTGTATCAATGCCAGCCATTATAGCGATTATTCTTATTTGCGGCGTCGCAAATGCTTTTGACCTAACGGCGCGCCAAACATTTGTTGCCGAACTTGTCGAACATGATCATATGCGCAATGCTGTGACGCTTGGCGCCCTCGAGGGAAACCTTGCACGCCTTATTGGCCCCACGATTGGCGCCATTTGTCTGGCGCATTTTAGTATGACGCTTTGTTTTGTACTTGATGCGGCCAGTTATGTTATTGCGCTTGTCGGCATGGCATTGTTGCGCCCATCTGAATTTTATTCTGCTACTGCGCCACGCCACCAAGTATTTGGGCAGCTGCGCGAGAGCATTACCTACATTCAGGAGAATGCACTGGTGCGTACTATTTTGTACATGATGGCGCTGATCGGCATCATGGCCTGCGAATTTTTTGTAACGTTGCCTCTGCTCGCCAAAATTACCTTCGCCGGAACGGCCGGCACGTATGCCATGATGACAATTGCGATGGGTACGGGCTCTATATTGGGTGGGCTTTTGGTGGCTCGCAAGAAAGTCGGCTCGAGCCTGACAGTCTTAATACGTTATGCCATGGTTTTGGGCATTTCTCTGTCTTTAATAGCCGTAACTCATTGGCTACCGCTGGTGCTTGCCCTGCTGTTTGTTGCTGGCGCAGCGCTACTAATGCTAACGACTTCGGCAAATACAATGATGATGCTTCATACGGCGCCCGAAATGCGTGGCCGTATGAATGGCTGGTGGGTGCTTATTTTTATGGGTTCGACACCTATTGGTGGTCCGCTTGTTGGCTGGATAGCTCAAGTTAGTACGCCGGGCTTTGCTATCGCTGTTGGTGGGTTTGCCTGTGTACTGTCAGCAATGTGGGCACGAAAAAGCCACCCGATGTTGGCTCAGGCGCCGCTGGTGGCAGCACAAAAGCAAACATCTTAGGTGGCTCGTAGCGTGTCTGTCTGTTGACTAGCGACTTTGCAGGGCGTCTAGTGCAACTGCCATAGCAGCTATAACACGCCAATCTTGCTTGCTGTACGCTTCGTCTTCCATGGAGAGCAAATAGTGATCGCGGAAGAGCGTCGTCTTTTGGTAGCGACCTACTTCGGCGCCGCTCACGCTGTCGGCCAAAACAAAGTGGTAGCGGAAGAATAGTACAATCAGCTCGATGAGATCACCGATAAATGGCAGCATGCCTCCAAAGCGGCGGATGGCAGCCAGAAAATGGCTACTCTCACTTACCTTAATGGCCGGCTGGTCGTTGGTATCCAGGATCTCCCAGGTGCTGTTAAGGAGTGAACGCTTGAAGTCTTTGCGAAATGCGCCGACGAGCTTGCCGTGCATGTCTTCGACAAAATAACGGCCATGTACATCAAGTACTTTTTCGGCACGCAACGTAAACGCTGCTTCGCTTTTTGTATCGTCGGTGTAAAAAGTCACCTTCTCTTTAAAGGCGATGCGCTTTTGTTGGGCAAAGGCTACCATTGAGCCTTTGTTGCCTTGTTCGTCGGCTTGATAAATAGCGTATTTGTTGACAAAAGCAGTAATCTTTTGCTCAACGATAAGTTGTGGTTTCATTTGCTGATAATAGCACACTTACCAGGTGCTTTATATCCACTGCCGCGCAACAAGTGTGCTCTGTACGGCGTCGCACTGCGCTTTCATGCGCCTGTCAGTGTCAAAAACACAGCCGTCAACGTCATGAATGATGGCAAAGGGTTTTGTATGGTCAAAGACACCCTGAATATCAAGCGAGTCTAGCATCTGCGGCAGCTCGGCAATACGGCCGAGCTGTATGATTTGCTTTCGGTACAGCGCCTCAGCCAGAACTGAGTTTTGGCCGTTCTGGTACTCGCGCATTGCACGGGTAGCGTGTTTACCCTGCATAGCCCAGATGCCAATTATGCCTGGGATGTGTTGCTGTAACCGAAGTATGTTGCCTGGCCGATCTTCGACGACGAAGGCTTGCTTATCTCCGATGAGCTCACGAAGTCTGGCAAGTTCAGCTGTGCCAAACTTGTCTTCGCCAATAACGGCTTGAAGGATGACCCGGGCAGAGTCGAGTGTGGGCATTGCTTGTGGTGTTTGGTCGTCGTACCCTTGCACTGCAATATTGCCGCCCGCCAGCTTAGCAATCTGATGTGGTACCTCGCCCTGAGTCCATGCAATAACTTCGCCGTTAGTAGAGGTTTGGATTGTCTCGAGATTGCTGCGGGCCCCTGAATACAGAGTGCTCGCTGGTGATCCGTCGCGGTAAATGGTATCTCGCACGGTAGCTGCAAACGTGTCACGATCCGGTGTTGAGTTTTGGCTGCTGTATGGTCGCCAAAATGCACCAAGTGCTTCGGCTGCAAGGTGTCCGGCATCCATACGGCGGGCGGCTTTTTGGTCGTACATCGAGGCGTAGAGCGCCAGGCCAGACTCATAAACGTCGGCATGGCCTTGATCAGTTAGTGCTACTTCCCACGCGGCGGCAATTTTGGAGCGAACCTGCGGTTCATGATCAACGGGTATAACAAGGGGTTCTGATGTTTCGATGCTCATAGCTGGTGGTACTGTAACAAACAGTGGTGGCGATGCCTAGTAGCTGGCCGCATTTCCAGTGCCGAAAAAGTCTTCGAGTGTTGCAACGCCTTTTGCGCGCATCTCTGCTGCTAATTCGGTTCCGACATAGCGAACATGCCATGGTTCGTAAACATAGCCAGTCGTGCTGTCACGGTCAGCTGGGTAGCGGATAATAAAGCCATATTCGGAGGCGTGTGCGGCAAGCCACTTGCCTTCGGGGGTATCGCCAAAACAAGCCTCGACATTGCAGCTTGGCTGCGAGGTTCCGCCAAGGTCGGCCGCAAAGCCCGTTTGATGCTCGCTGTAGCCTGGCCGGGCGCTTTGAGTATCGGCTACGGCTTGTCCTTGCTGCTGCACGTATCTGTTATAAAGAGTGACCTGAAAATTGTACGAGCGGTAGCCGCTTTGTAGGTTGAGCGTTATACCAGCTTGCTTAGCGGCTGCCACCATTGCCTCGAGGGCCGTGGCCGTTTGTTTGCGAACATATTGTTCAGTACTCGTGATATTGGACCTGAGCGGTATGCTGGGCACGACCAAATCGCTTGGACTGTATGTTTTTGGTGACAGTGGTCGCTGCTTGTTAACGATGACCCAGGGGCTCGTAGGGTCGGTTAACGAATACTGCTGCATGTCAAAAGTCGGCGGTGTCTGCACGTCAGTCTGGGCGGCCGCAGTATGGTGGGCATGCGTTGTAGTGTTGTGCGCTGGCGCATGGCTTTTGCGGTTAAGCAGAAAAATGCCGAGCGAGGCCGCTACTATCAGCGTGGCGATGATGATATAGATGCGTTTCATACTAGGTATTGTAGGCACTTCGTTGGTACAATGTAAAAAGAATTGCATTTTTAAACAAAATTGCCCGCGAGTGGGAGGGCCAAAGGAAGATGAATGCCAAAAACACCACCGAATCCGGCGGATTACATTGCTCCGCTAAACATGAACGGTCTACAGGGCCGCTTGCTGCATATGCCGGCGCCAAAAGGTCAAAATCGTGAAATTTTATTTGTCTATGGTCACCATTCAAGCCTAGAGCGTTGGTGGGGGCTTATGCTGAACCTCAACAAGATGGGCGCTGTTACTATGCCTGACTTACCCGGGTTTGGCGGTATGGACAGCTTTTACAAGATTGGCCAAGAAGCAACCCTTGATAATTTAGCCGACTACCTGGCAGCCTTCGTCAAGATGCGCTACAAGCGTCGCCGACTGGTGATCGTGGGCATGAGTCTGGGATTTGTGGTGGCGACCCGTATGTTGCAACGCTACCCTGAGCTTGCCAAGAAAGTTGATATGCTTGTTAGCTTTGCTGGCTTTGCGCACCGCGATGATTTTGTTTTCACCAAGACGCGCTGGATGATGTATCGCTTGGGCGCAGGGCTGTTTTCGTTGCCCGTCGCATCGAGCTTCTTCCGGCACGTGTGCCTCAACAAGCATATTTTACGAGCAGTCTATAAACGTACAAGTAACGCCAAAGACAAATTCCGTGGTGTCGTCGGCGACGAGCTCGAAGAAATTATGGATTTCGAGGTTCGACTATGGCACGACAACGATGTGCGTACCTATATGAAAACAACAGTCGAGTTTTTGACACTCGATAACTGTAAAAAACAGGTTGATCTACCGGTGTATCATGTTGCCGTGCAGGCCGATCGCTATTTTGACAACGCTATTGTCGAGCAGCACATGCGCATCATCTTTAAAGAGTTCCACCTCATGGCCAATCTGAAAATCGGCAACCACGCCCCCAGTGTCATCGCTGACGCTAAGGCCGCAGCGCCATTTATTCCGCCAAAGCTGCGCCGTTTGTTAGTTACCCTTACGAAGTAGTGGTATACTAATCAGTAAGTATGAAAATCGGACTAGTTTGCCCGTATGATATTGCCAAGGGTGGCGGTGTACAAGAAATCGTTTTTGCTATGCAGACGGAACTTATGCAACGTGGCCACGAAGCATACGTCATCGCTCCTCGCCCTCGCGGTTACGACGAAGAGACGGCAAAAAACAAGCACATCATATTAGTTGGTGCCGCAACCGACTTTAACTCTCCCCTTCACACCACGGTCCAAGTATCTGCTGGTATGAACGAAGATATCGAAGCAATGCTCGAAGAGCATAAGTTTGATGTCTTGCACTTCCACGAGCCATGGGTGCCCGTGTTGAGTCGCCAAATTTTGACTCGTTCTAACGCCGTTAACGTGGCAACATTCCACGCTAAGCTGCCCGAAACTATGATGAGTCGCACGCTTGTTAAGGTCGTGACGCCGTACACCAAGCCATTGCTTAAGTATATTCACGAGTTTACTGCTGTGTCTGAGTCTGCCGCTGAATACGTCTGTAGTCTTACCGATAAGCCTGTGGCGCTCATCCCTGTTGGCGTCGATCTTGACCTCTATAAAGCACCGGCTCGCCGTAGTGACAACCGCAAGAAGAAGTCTATCTTTTATGTGGGTCGTCTCGAGAACCGCAAGGGCGTTAAGCACATGCTTTACGCGTTTCGTATGCTTCAGGATAAATACCCAGATATTACCTTGAATATTGCTGGTAACGGCCCTGACCGCGAAAAGCTCGAAATGCTGGCTCGCGACCTTGATCTTAAGCACGTGAACTTCTTGGGTTTTGTAACTGAGAAAGATAAGATTAAGCACCTGCGAAACGCAGACCTCTTTTGCGCGCCTGCCCTTTACGGTGAAAGCTTTGGTCTTGTGTTGCTCGAAGCCATGGCGACGGGTCTTGTAACGGTTGCCGGAAATAATCCCGGCTACGCTGGTGTTATGCAGGGCCTTGGTGCTATCTCACTTGTTAATCCAAAAGATGACGCCGAATTTGCTCGCCGCCTCGACCTGCTCTTGCATGAGCCTGACCTCCGTAAACTATGGCGTGCATGGGCCGAAGAACAGTTGCCGCAATACGCATACAGCACCATTGTTTCACAGTACGAAGAAGTATATCGTCAAGCAATCGAGCAATATGATGCCGAAGCAGCCAACGAATAAACTCAAAATTGGGTTTGTACTCGATGATTCTCTCGACTCTGCTGATGGTGTCCAGCAATACGTTTTAACCCTCAGTATGTGGTTGGCTCGCCAGGGTCACGACATTCATTATTTGGTAGGCGAAACGTCCCGTACTGATATTCCGCAGCTCTATAGCTTGAGCCGCAATATGAAGGTCAAGTTCAACGGTAATCGAATGTCGATGCCCTTGCCTGCTTCACGTAGGGCGCTCAAAGAGCTACTAACGCGTGAGCAATTTGACGTGCTCCATGTGCAAATGCCCTATAGTCCTTTTTTGGCGGGTCGCATTATCAAGGCTGCTCCAGCTGCGACTGCTGTTGTCGGAACGTTCCATGTTGCACCTCATTCGAGCATGGTGTATTGGGCAAATAAAGCTTTGCGTATTATGACCCTCCGTTCACTCAAGCGTTTCGACGCTGTTATGGCAGTTTCGTCAGTGGCGCAAGATTTCGCCCGCGAAACCTTTCATCTCGAGAGTGATATAGTCCCTAATACTGTTGATCTGACTCCGTTTGCCGCCGCTCAGCCATTACCCCAATATAAGGACAGTAAAAACGTTGTATTCTTGGGCCGCCTTGTTGATCGCAAAGGGTGCGGCCATTTGCTCAAGGCCGTGCTTTATGTGCAACAGCACAAGCTTGTCGGTAATCCATATAAAGTTATTATCTGTGGCCGTGGTCCGCTTGAAGACGACTTAAAGGCCTTCGTTCGCAAACACCAGCTTGGCAATATCGTCGAATTTGTAGGATTTGTGAGCGAGGATGACAAGCCAGCCTACATGGCATCGGCTGATGTGGCCGTCTTTCCTAGTACAGGCGGTGAGAGTTTTGGTATTGTCCTTGTCGAGTCGATGGCTGCGGCCCGCGGCGTCACACTTGCTGGCAATAATCCGGGCTATGCAACAGTCATGGCTCCATTTGCCGAGACCCTCATCGAGCCAGCGGATACCGAGAACCTTGGACGGACTCTGGCAGACATGCTTGCAAATGATGCACTTCGCAAAAAACTCCAAGTTGCTCAACACCAGGACGTACAGCAGTACGACGCACCTGCGGTTGGCGCACGTGTCGTCGAACAATACGAGCGAGCATTGCATAAGCGTTCACGGTAAGTAATAATACAAGTAATATGCTTAGCTTTTTCTCATCCAAGGACAAAAATACGGTGAATGTTAGTGTCAGTAATCGTACGGTGATCCGGGTACTGCTTTTAATAGTAGTGTTCGTCATCTTATTTGGAGCAGTGCGCCAGGCTTCGCACGCGCTCATGCTCATCTTTACCGCAGTATTCTTATCTTTGGCGCTTAACGCCCCCGTACAGTGGCTGGCACGTCATTTGCCCGGCAAACGGCGCGGCAATCGTACGCTCGCTACGGCTTTGTCGTTCTTTGTTATTGTTGCTCTGCTGGCCGGATTTATCGCCAGCATCGTACCGCCACTTGTTCGCCAGACGAGTAGCTTCATTACAGCTGCGCCGCATCTGGTAGAACAAGTCCGAAGCCAAGATAGCAGCGTTGGTAAGCTTGTTCGTCGCTACCACCTTGAAGACCAAGTAAACAAAGTATCGCACCAGCTCTCTGACCGCCTCAAAAATGGCGCTGGTACCGCAGTTTCAACCGCCGGTAAGGTGGGCACTAGTATCTTTACGGTGCTTACTATTTTGGTCCTAACCTTTATGATGCTCATCGAGGGCCCTCGCTGGGTTAGACTATTTCAAGAAATTACCCCGGCAAAACACCGCGACCATATGTCATCGGTGGCCCGTGATATGTATCGCGTCGTAAAGGGGTATGTGAACGGTCAGGTTATTTTGGCAGCTATTGCGGCCACGCTGTTGCTACCCGCCCTCTTTGCGCTAGGTATCAGCTATCCGGTAGCCTTGATGGTTATTGTCTTTATCTGTGGCTTGATTCCGATGGTCGGTCATACCATTGGCGCTACTATCGTTACAATGGTGGCCTTGTTCCACTCGATACCGAGTGCCATTATCATTTTGGCTTACTACATTTTGTACCAACAGATCGAAAACTACATTATTCAGCCGCGCATCCAGGCTAACTCAACCAACATGTCGCCGCTGCTCGTCTTTGCCTCGGTTATCATTGGTGTTAACTTTGGTGGTCTCTTTGGTGGTCTGGTTGCCATCCCGTTGGCTGGCTGCTTGCGCATTGCTGTGCTCGACTACCTGGTCAACAAGGGTGTATTACCACAGTCCGAAGAAGACATCGCTCTCAGTAAAAAAGCTGACGCCTAAAATCGTCAGCTTTTCTTTTTGTTCGATACGTTTACTTAGGCGCGGAACCAGATTGCGCCTTGCGGCGTGTCGCGGACGCCAATGCCCTGCTCGAGTAACTGGTCACGGTATTCGTCTGACTTTGTCCAGTCTTTTGTGGCCCGCGCAGCCTGACGGTCAGCGATCAGTTGCTTTTGCTCGTTCGTGATGTCTGCGGATACGCTAAGCTGGAGACCCAATGTCTCATCGATGAATTGCAAAAAGGCGTTAAAGGCCGTCAGCTCGTCACTGCCCGTAATAAAAGGTTTGCTGCCACCTTCAACGATGCTGAGCTGCGCGAGGGCGCGCGGCGTGTCGAGGTCATCCGTAATTGACTCGCGGATCTTATCAGTAAAGGCAGCGTAGTCGGGGCCAACATAATTGTAGTTGTCGCTTGCAACTGGCTGCCAGCGAAGGTCGGCCATTGCCTGATAACTTTGCAAGCGGTTGTGCGCGGCCTCGAGGTCGTCCCACGAAAACTTTGATTGGCTGCGGTAGTGTGACTGCAACACAAGCAGGCGGAAGTCTTGCAGGCTAAAGCCTTTGGCTTCTATGTCTTCGAGGGTGATGCCATTACCAAGGCTTTTGCTGATCTTGTCGCCATTAATGAGGATGTGATTGGCGTGCATCCAGTAATTGGCAAAGCGCTTGCCTGTCGCGGCTTCACTTTGGGCAATTTCGTTCGTGTGGTGCACTGGAATGTGGTCAATGCCACCAGCATGAATGTCGATGGTTTCACCGAGGTATTTCATGCTCATAGCCGAACATTCAAGATGCCATCCGGGAAAACCTTTGCCCCACGGACTGTCCCATTCCATATCACGCTGCTGGTTGGCTGGCGAGAACTTCCAGAGTGCAAAGTCGGTTGGATTGCGCTTTTGGGTGTTGCGTTCGACGCGCGCACCTTCTTGTTGCTCGTCAAGGTCCAGCCGCGCAAACGCAGCGTAGCCTTCAAACTTGCTGGTGTCGTAGTAGACGCCGTCGTCAATGACGTAAGTAAAGCCCTTGGCCTCAAGCTGCTGCACCAGCGCAATTTGTTCGGCAATGTGATCGGTGGCTTTGGTGAGCTGCGTTGGTGTCGTAATATGTAGGCGGTGCAAGCCGTCAACAAAGTAATCACCGTACATTTTGGCGACATCCCAGGCGGTTTTGCCCTCGCGGCGTGCACCCTTTTCGAGCTTGTCTTCGCCCTCGTCGGCATCACTAACCAAGTGGCCTACGTCAGTGATATTCATGACCCACTGCGGCTGTTTGCCATCTGCGATAAGTGCACGAACGAGCAGATCGTAACGAATAAAGGTAAACCAGTTGCCGACGTGCGGATAGTCATAGACGGTCGGACCACAAGTATATACCGATACGCTACTGTCTTGCAGGGGTTTGACTATTTCGACGCTACGCGTCAGTGTGTTGTAGAGTTTCATTATTGGATTCCTGTTGAAGATTGTCGAGTAATTGCGTTGCATACTGAATACACTCTGACTTGATCTCGTTAAATGGACGTCCCTTGGTGTTTACCTTGAAGCCACTGGCATAGGCATGTCCTCCGCCGCCAAAATGCTCGGCAAGTGCTGCGGCAACTGGAAAACCGTAGTTGCAGCGCACTTTAGCCGTCATGTGGCCGTCGTTATATTCTTTAAACGAGATGGCAATGCACGTATTGGTAGTAAGGCGCATGTCGTCCATGACCAAAATAGACGGATTAAACACCGGGCTGTATTCTTGAATCTCTTCCCACGGAATGCTAACAGTCGCAACACGATTATCGGCAAAGTACTCGACGCGCTGCAAAAGCTGGCCCTTATAGCGGACAAGATCTGGTGACTTGCGCATCGTGTCGCGACGCTTTTCTTCAAGCGTGGGAATGCTGACGCCGCCTGCTACTAATTCGCTGACAATAGCAATGCTGCGTGCACTCGTGGCGCTCGTCATCAGGCCAAGACTATCGGACATAATGGCACTGAGGATGGCATTTTTAGCATCACTGTTTAACGGCCAGTCAAGTTGCTGTGCGAGCTCATAGATAACTTCGCTGGTCGAGACGGCCTGGTAGTTGCACATTACCGTAGCATACGTAATGGTCGCCTCTGTGAGGTGATGGTCGATAACGATGCTTGGCTTGGCTTTGAGCCAAGGCTTTTGTTTGGTCTTTTCAAGGTTTTCGAGCAAGCTATCGGCGCTGGTGTCGACGATAATACTCAGATCAAATTGTGACGGAAAATCTTTAAAAACACGGTCCCATCCTGGCATGTAGTTGAGGTATCCCGGGATGTCTGCTCCACAGTACATAAAGGTTTTCTTGCCCATGTCGCCCAAAATTTGCTCAAGCGCCAAAGCACTACCGAGCGAATCGCCATCAGGGTTATCGGCCTGCACAATAACAATGCGCTGCGCGCCATCAATAAGGCGTTGTATATCAGGGGCTTCGGGGTAAGAAACGTTCATTGCCTCTATTATACCCGAGAACTACCTCAATTGCTTGTAGGTTTGACCGGTGGCAGTAGAAGACCATTCTCGGCAAGCTTGCGTAGGCTCAACTGTAGGCGCCTGCCCCGCGCTTTTGCGGCGTTAGGATCACCGGACGAGCCAGTTTTTTGGCAGGCTTCAGCCCACGTACCGGTTTCAAGATAGGCTCGCAGTAGCTCTTGCTGCTCCTCGGTAAGTGGTGTTTCTTTGGGGTCAAGGAGCTCGTCAAAGAACTGCGTAACGCCGTGATTTTCTTCGAAGTATTCTTGCTCGGCAGAGGTGGCTAACTGGGCTTCAAAAATAGGGTCGTCTGGTTCTTGCGGCGCAACACGGCTATAGGTTACCGACCTGAGTACGTCGAGGCGGCGACAGCCGTAAGTTACATATGAGTAGCGCTGCAAAGAGTCAGTTCTATCATCGATTTCACCCCGGTGCCTCACCAGTTCTAGCATGGTAGTTTGCAGTACATCTTCGGCGTCATGGTGCGAGAGTCCAGCGATACGCGACCGGGCCATGAGGCCGGGGCGTAGTTCTTCGTAGACAGCGGCAATGGCTTCGTCAGTATGGGGAGGGCAGATTTCACTCATAATAAATACACCGCGCTGCTCTCTTTTAGTGAGCAAGCACGGTGTATAGATATATCATGAAGCGTTCAGGGCGCTCAAGAGTGTTTTTTAGAGATACTGAGCGATCAAGGCTTTTTTGTTCTTGAGTAGATCTGCTGGTGTGCCCTCAAACATGATCTGGCCACCCTTATCACCACCCTCAGGACCGAGGTCGATAATCCAGTCGGCCTGGCGAATGACTTCGACGTTATGCTCGATGGTGATAACGGTATTACCGTCCTGAACTAAGCGATTAATTAGGTTGTGAAGCCGCGTAATATCAGAGATATGTAGGCCGGTTGTGGGCTCATCCAGTACGTAGATGCTTCCCTTTTTGTGGAGCTCGCTCGCAAGCTTGATGCGCTGGCATTCACCACCTGAAAGCGTGCTGAGTGGCTGCCCGAGCGTGAGGTATTCGAGCCCGACATCGTTGAGCGCTTGCAGTTTTCCGGCGATCTCTGGTAGATCAAAGAAGTCATTCGCTTCGGCCATCGTTAGCTCGAGTACGTCGGTAATGGTCTTATCCTTGTAGGTGTAGCTCAGTACTTCATCCTTGAAGCGCTTGCCGCCACATACGTCACATGGTGTCTTGGCATCATCAAGAAAACCTAAGTTGGTCGTCAAAAATCCAGCACCCTTACAATTATCACAAGCACCCTTAGAGTTAAAGCTAAAGAGGCCGGCGTCAACGGTATTGGCCTTGGCAAATGCTTTGCGAATGACGTCCATAATGCCAACGTACGTGGCAGGGTTTGACCGACTCGAGGCACCCACGGCGGACTGATCAACGACGATTGCGTCAGGGTGCTGCTTGAGGAAAACTTGATGAATCAGCGAGCTTTTGCCCGATCCTGCGACGCCAGTAATAACCGTGAAAATGCCCGTTGGAATATCAACAGAAACATGCTGTAAATTATTAATATGAGCATCGGTAATCGAGAGTTTGCCTGTTGGCTGCCTAAAACTTGCTTTAATCGGCAGCTGGTCTTTGAGGTGGCGACCAGTGAGCGTACCAGACGTAAGTAACGCACTGTAAGTTCCCTCGAACATGATCTGACCACCTTTGGCGCCAGCGTGAGGTCCGATGTCAACAACGTGGTCAGCGGCCTTAATAACATCAGGGTCATGCTCTACGACAATAACGGTGTTGCCTTGGTCACGCAGCTTGCGCAATAGATCATTCAGGCGGTGCACATCTCGTGGGTGCAGGCCAACGCTGGGTTCATCAAAGATGTATAGCACGTCAACGAGGCTGCCGTTAAGGTGTTTAACCATCTTGACGCGCTGTGACTCACCGCCCGAAAGCGTGTCTGTCATGCGGTCGAGTGTTAAGTAGCCAAGGCCAATTTCGACAAGATTTGTCAGGCGTTCATGGACGGTTTTGATCAGGGCATGGTTTTCATGTTTGTCGAGCTTGCTAATGACGCCGAGTAGTTTATCCACTTGCATACTGCTGAGGTCAGCGATATTGTAATCGCCAATCTTGCAGTTCAGGGCTGCTTGTGTGAGCCGTGCGCCGTGGCACAGCTCGCATGGGCCCATTGTAATAAACGGGCCAATAATTTTTTGGGTGCGCTCTGACATGTTCTTGATGTCGTTCAAGATGTATTTGCGGACGAATTTGTCGACAACACCCTCGAGCGTCAAGTTGATGCCGCCCACCTTTACCTTAGTCGGTGGCAAGTGATAGAGCTTGTTGAGCTCTTCGCTACTAAAGTCCTTGAGCTTCTTGTCATTATCAAAAATGCCAGACTCTTGCAGTGTTTTGAGAGACCAATCATTTTGCGCTGTAAAGAGCACGATAGCTCCCTCGTTAATCGATTTCTGCATATCAAATGCAGCATCCATATCGAGACTGAGCTTTTGTCCAATACCGTTACAGTTGGGACACATACCAGCCTGGTCATTAAATGAGAACATGTTGGCGTTGCCGATATGGGGTGTACCAAAGCGCGAAAACATCAGGCGGAGCGCCGTGGCAATGTCCGTCACGGTCCCCACGGTTGAATGTGAGCCGCCGCCAAGAGGCTTTTGGTCTACAATGACGGCCATGCTCAAATTCTTAATATCGTCGGCTTCGGGCTGGCTGATGCGTGGCAAGAAGTTGCGCACAAACATACTAAAGTTTTCATTGAGTAAGCGCTGGGCTTCGGCGGCAATCGTGTCAAAGACTAATGACGATTTGCCCGACCCGGACACACCGGTAAATATAGTGATTTTACGCTTTGGGATTTGGAGGCTAATGTCCTTGAGGTTATTCTCGCGGGCGCCTTTGATCTCGATATATTCTTGCATTACTCTATGATACCATCCACTCTACCGATAAACCCCGAGGAGTTTAGACTTGGTATACCTGCACGTTATTACCATCTGGATCGCTCAAAGTAATGAACTTGGCGCCAGAGCCAGGTCCAAATAGATCGTCCTGGATGCCGCTAACAGTAATGCCCTTGTCGCTCAATGCTTGGCGAGCCGCTTCGATGTCGCTCGTACCAAAGTAGATAGAGATAATGCCAGGCTTCGCTGCTTCGCTCATCCCGTAGTTTGCGGCGCGACTCATAGTTAGTGAGGTTTCGCCGTTAGGAAAGTCGACCGTAACCCACCAGTTGTTGTCATCTTCGCGGTAATCTTTAGATACTGCAAGACCGAGAGTGTCGGCGTAAAATTCCTTTGACTTCTTCATGTCGCTTACGACAATGCTAAACATTTTAAAGTTGTTTATAATGTTCATAGTAGTATTCCTTCCTATTGGCTTTTTTAGCAGATGACTGTATAATCAAATTACTTGATATTAAAGATATTGTCAACGAGAAAGCTATGACACACATGAAAAAAGAGCTCCAGCAGTCCGTTATGGCAGCAGCAGCCGAATCAAATATGAGTAGTGTTTTATTCCGTAACGCACTAGGCCGTCGTCTTAATTTAAACGTTACTGACTCAGAATGTTTGAGTCTGCTCGGTATACGCGGTATTTCAACGCCAACTGAGCTTGCGCACTACACTGGCCTGACGACGGGCTCCACGACAACAATGCTCGACCGACTAGAAAAGGCACGCTATATAACACGCAAACCTAATCCCGCTGATCGCCGTGGTGTGATGATCGAGGTCAGTAAGCATTGGGGTGAGGTTGCTGGGCCGCTGGTGACGGGTGTGCGTCAGGCGCATGCACAGCTTATTGCCTCATATTCTGACAAAGAGCTTGCGGTAATCCTCGATTTTTTGACGCGCTTTAAACAGAACGTCGATACGCAAACGAGCATCATTGAAAAAGACGCTAAATAAAAAGGGAGATACCCCCATGGACCAGCCTACTGGATCACCGACACTACTATTACAAGAAAAAGAACATCTCGTGGCAGATGTCTGGGCGTTCCGCTTTAAGCCAAGCGAACCCTTATCCTGGACAGCCGGACAATATCTCAGTGTTGAATTGCCTCACGACAACCCCGACGGTAAAGGCACGAAGCGATGGTTTACTATCTCATCCGCCCCTTACGAACAAATAGTGCAGATAACAACTCGCCTTACCGGGAGCACTTTTAAAGATGCGCTCATGGCACTGCCTATTGGTGGTCAGCTACTACTCCTCGACCAGCCGCATGGCGAATTTGTGTGGCAAGATTCAGACAGTCCTTTGGTGTTTGTGGCGGGCGGTATTGGTATTACTTCGTTCCGCAGTATTTTACGCGAGCGCGCACACCAAGGCTTGCCGCTCACGGCTCACCTTATATATGGCAACCGTACGACTGATATTGCCTTCAAAGAAGAGTTTGACGCCTATGCCCAACAAGATAGTGCCTTCAGTGTTTCATACGTCGTTGGCGAGCCACTGACGGTAGACGGCCTCCGCGAACACGAGCCACGTTTGCTCGACTCAGTCGTGTACATTTCCGGCCCCACCGCTATGGCTAAGAGCCTCGGTGCAGACCTTGCAGCTACAGGCTTATTGGCGGATCACCTCAAGCAAGATTTTTATCCTACGTACACACCCGAAAACTACTAATCAGATTCGCGAACACGATCAAGGTCCCATGTCGCAACATAGGCTCTTAACCGGTCTTCGTAGGTATTTGGTGCCGCAGCGCATGTCGTGTGAATGACGGAGAGCGAAACGTTTTTAAATAGGCTCTGCGCGTTACGCACGCTCGCTTCAAAATCAGTGAGCACTTTCTCGGATCCGGCCGTGAGTGCTCGCATAGACAACAAAAGTCGTGTCCCGCTCGCAACATCGGGGAGCTCCTCGGCAAATGTATCATACAAAGGCCGGATAAGTTCGAGGCGCTCCATGGCGTCAGACGGTGCGCGCCTAATAAAATTAGCAAACAGATGATCTTTGGTGATGCCATACTCCTCGGCCTTTGTGACGACCGCTTGATAATACGCACTATGATGGTGTCTGGCTAATTCGATGGCCATTTTTTTGGTAGCCCCCATGTCCAGTATTGCCGCAACGTTGGTAGCGAAATGCTCAGCGACAGTTTGTGTCCAGGCCCTCGAGTTGACTGCCTCATAGCCGCTGTTATCTGCATACCATGCAAGTAGTTTCAAGAACTCAGTGTAGTCTTCTGGCTCGAGTGTCTGCAGAACCGGGGACGTCTCTCGGCCCACTTCGATGGTTTGAGTAAGGTATGCAGTCAGTGACGCTGGGTTTTTGCGTGTGTTTGAGCCGGTCTTGTTGGTTGCAAATAATAGATCAAGTGCGCCTTCGGGCTCGTCAATTGAGAGTGGTGGCAATTCCGAAGACTGTTTGGGCTCGATAAGAAGGTTGCCTGCACGCAATTTGGGCATTTCGATCGCCTCATGAAGCACGGCATTTGAGGCCACTAACTCACCCTGCTCTCGAGTGTACGTAAAGGCGTCAGTAATAAGTCTAATTGTTTCTTCGGCATTCTGAGGATTGCCGCCAATAATTTTTGCCAGTCGCCCTTTGGTCCACAGTGCGCCATGCTCGACAGCATATCGGTCACGCAGTGCTGTAAATGACTCTGCAGGCCCGTGTAGCACGAGGCGTTGTGCGGCGCTGCTAGTCCATCCGGCTTGTGTGAGTAATGCAAACTCGCCACTTGCCTCTGCGACCAACGCTCGCCGTGCTTCGGGAGTTCGAAATGGCGAGGTAGGCTCGTTTCGATTGTAGGTATAGGCACCGCGCATGGTGGCCGCAGCGAGTGCTGTGCGCTCGGACTCGCCGAGTGCCATAAAATCCGCAGAGTCGGCAAGAAGGTCGAGCACCTCAGGAACGTATTCGGTGCCACGGGGCCTCCCGGTGACGCCTATTGCCTTGCTCCGCAGGGCGCCCCAAAAAATGTCCAACATGCGTGGCTCGACTGGGGTGTGCGTTACTTCTGGAGTGCTGCTCGGTAGCTGCTCGGGGGTTTCCATGGCTGCTTTGCGCTACAGTGCTTGGCGGCCTTCAAGTGCTCGTCCAAGTGTGATTTGGTCTGCGTATTCGAGGTCAACGCCGATTGGTAGTCCGCGCGCGAGGCGGGTAATGGTAACCGGACGGTCACCAATTTGCTGTTGAATATAGAGCGCTGTTGATTCGCCTTCGACACTAGCGTTAGTGGCTAGGATGATTTCGCTGACGGCATCTTCGTCAATACGCTGTACAAGCTCGGCAATGTGCAGCTGCTCGGGTCCAATACCGTCAATTGGTGATACGAGCCCGCCAAGTACGTGGTAGGTGCCATGAAACTGATTGGTCTTTTCGAGGGCAACAATGTCAAACGGTTCTGCCACAACGGCAACAACCGCTTTGTCTCGACGAGGATCGGTATATAGGTCAGAGAGCTCTTGCCCGGCCGGAACCAGCGCAAATGTACGTTTGCAGTAACCGATGCCCGCGTGGAGACTCGACAAGGCATCGGCAAGCGCATGTGACTTGTTTGCTTCGTTGCGCACTAAATAATACGCATAACGTTCGGCGGTACGAGGGCCAACACCAGGCAGTTTGCCCAATGCTTCAATAACATCGGTAAGAGCCGGAGGTAGGATATGCATAAAGTCCGTAACTGAAGGATTAGAGACCGAGGTCGCCCAGAGCACCCATCATTGGCTGCATCTTTTCAGCGGCAACCTTCTGACTTTCGGCAATGGCTTCTTTTACGGCGTCTTCGATCCAGCGCTCGAGTTGACCGATGTCGTCAAGGTCAACAAACTCGCGGTCAATGTGAATCTTCTTGATCTTCTGTTCGCCAGTGATCTCAACCTTAACGGCACCATCACCCTTTTCAACAATAATAACTTGCTTCTGAAGTTCCTTCTGAATCTTCTTAACACGCATCAACATTTTGGCCTGATCAAAACGGCTCATAGATTAATCTCCTTTAGACTTTCCTATTGTAACAGATTGAACAGCGCTCGTTTAGGGTTTTTCGCGCTGAAATAGAGCTTGAGTAATATCGGCTTGTGGCCATGCGATAAAGTAGCTACGAATATTGTAGACGCAGGTAATGCCGACGACCGCCGCAACAGCAAGAGCGCCGAGTGACCTTGCGAGTGGGTTGCGCGGAAAAACGTTAAACCATATTTCGATCAGGTAGCCAACACCGGCCGCCACTACCATATATACAAACGGTACGAGTACCGTGAGGCTAATCTTGTCGTCGCTTAGGCCAATAACAATCGAACCTAGGATGCCTAACAAGACAAAGAGTTTGACACGTGCAAGCTTAGCATGGCGCATGTATACGTAACTGCCAATTGCAAACATGACCGTGCTGAAAACAGTCAGCAGCGGCAAGCGACCGAGCCATGTTTCGGGGTTCGCCTGACCGCGTACAAAAACAGCCAAAGGCACATCGATAATGTTGCGGAGCAAATGCAAAGGTTGGGCCCACGAATCTGGCAAGCAGAGCCAATCGGCAATATGTGCGGGGTGCTGGTAAAAATGCCATAGTAGCGGTGCAACAATCGCCAAAAAGAGCAGCGTGCCGATGCCAAGCGATCCCTTATTGTGCTTAAATGCCCTATCGATAGAACTCCATTGCCACAAGAGGCCGATGCCCAAAAACCATACCATGCCGGGCGTGTACAAAAGAAGGCTGCTAATGACGAGTCCTAAAAGTACAGCTCCTGGTGCCCGATGCTCGCGCAACCAGACGCCGCAGGCCACAATTGAGAAGAGACCTAGCAGGACAACGTCTGGCGTACCGAGGCGAGCGGTATGTAAAAACCAACTTGAAGTACCAAAGAGGAGCGTACCAAAGAGCGCTGTGCGAAGCCCGTGCCACTTAAAGAGTAGCCAAAAGAAAATCAAAATTGTCAGCCAGCCGACAAAAATGCTTGTCAGGCGGACTGTGACTAAGTGACCTGGGAAAACTGAGCGCAAAATGTGCACCACAATCTCGTACGGTGCATTAATGGGGTTGTGCCAAATATCTTTGAGGCTGGCCGCGTTATTGTATGTGGCAACCTCGTGTGCGCTATAGCCACCCGGCAAAAGAGAGTCAATCCTAAAAAGGAGTCCAGCGCTTAAAACGCCAATAATGCCCAAGACGGCAACCAGAACTACCCAGTGCTTCATAACGAAGCTGCGAATACGTGCTTGGATCGTAGACATACTAGCCATAAGTATACAGTATTATTCGGAGAACGGATGCGCTCGTTTGGTGTCGAGACTGCGGAAACGCTGTTTCTCGCGGTCAAAGTATAGTTCGATCGCTCCGGTGGGACCATTACGGTGTTTCTTAATGAAGATGTCGGTAAAGTTCTTGCGCTCTGTTTCGGGGTTGTAGTACTCTTCGCGGTAAATAAACCCAACGACGTCGGCATCCTGCTCGATGGATCCTGATTCACGAAGGTCAGATAGCTGCGGAATTTGCGGGTTACGATTTTCAACCGAACGGCTGAGCTGTGAAAGCGCAATAACAGGTACGTTGAGTTCGCGGGCAATACTCTTGAGGCCGCGCGATATTTCAGAAATTTCCTGTACACGGTTGTCGCTATTTCCAAACTTACTACCACCACTCATCAGCTGCAAGTAGTCAACAATAATCAGACCGAGCGGGTGCTGGTGTGATTGACGACGCGCTTTAGTACGCAAGTCACTCACCGTAATGCTCGGTGTGTCATCAAAGTAAATCTGAGCTTCAGATAGTGTGCCCATTGCCTGCCCGATCTTCTCAAAGTCGGTGTCAGTTAGATTGCCAGTACGGAGCGCCCAGGCATCAACACCCGATTCCATAGATAACAGTCGGTCAACGAGCTGCTCTTTGCTCATTTCTAGACTGAAGATGAGCACCGGCTCGCGAGCTTGGACGGCAACGTTGTGCGCCAAGTTCATTGAAAATGCGGTTTTACCCATAGATGGACGCGCCGCCAGAATAAACAAATCAGATCGCTGCAAGCCAGCTAAAATATCGTCAAGATCACGGAACCCGGTCGGAATGCCGCGTACCTTGCCCTTGTCTTTATGGAGGTCATCGAGGCGATCAAAGCTTTTAGCCAAAATGTTGTCGATGCTCGTCACACTTTGTTTGACGTGCTGCTGGCTGACCTCAAACAGACGAGATTCGGCGTTTTCAACCAGTTCGCGTAGGCTCTTTGTCTCGTCGTAGCCAAGCGTTACCATATCTTGACTGGCCTGAATCAGGCGCCGACGGAGCGCCTTTTGTGCCACGATTTCGGCATACTGTTCGACGTGCGCCGCTGTCGGGACGAAGTTGGTGAGTTCGCTGAGGTATCCTGGGCCACCGACCATATCCAAAAAGCCGTTGCCCTTTAACTGGTCAGAAAGCGTCAGTACGTCAATCGGACTGCGTTTTTCATAGAGCTGCGTAATTGCTTCCCAGATGCGTTGGTGCTTGGGGTCATAAAAGTCAGTGACAAGTACTGAGTCGGCAATTTTGACGAGGGCATCGGCATCAATCAGAATTGCGCCCAACAAACTTGCTTCCGCCTCGGGGTTTTGCGGAACTTGCTGCTTTATGAGGTAACCGTTATCGTCTAGCATTACGAATCCAGTACTTCCCCGCCTCCAAAGATGTCACTCACTGAATCGAGCGGCCGCGCCGCAGCTTTTTCGGCTTCATTGACGTAGTAATCAACACCCGAAGCGTCCGCGGGCTTATCGGTGATGGCAGCTGTCTGAGGGTCGGTGCCGCTGATGGTATGGACGACTTCACCGCCTTCAGGTGACGCAGTTGCTGTGTCTACTGACTTGCCTTTGCCAAGCACGCAGGTAACCTGAAATGTTTGACCCGTGAGCTGTTCGATTGTTTCACTAATGAGCGTTTTATTCTTGGCTTCGTTGAGGCGTTTTTGGTGAAAGCCAAAGCCAACTTCAAGCTTCACGACGCCTGGCTCGAAATGAGGTTCGGCACTTCGTAAAATGCTGTAGAGAGTGTTGTACTGCTTCTTGATCGTATTTACGACTTGCGGCCAGACGGCACTGTCGAGCACGTTATCGCTGGTGGCGACGGGTGCGTCATCTTCTGGTTGTATAAGCACAGCTTTCTCAACTTTTGGCTTTGCATTTGGATGCTCAGGCGTGTGTGTTACCTGCTGTGCTGGCGCTGCAACTGCGGGCATTGTTTTGGCTGGCTGCTTAGGCGCAGCAACTGGAGCAACGACAGGCGCGGCCGCGGCCGTTCCGGCTGGGCGCTCGCCAAGAGCAATGTCGAGCAGTGTAATTTCGAGGAATGTCTGGGGGTCGCTCGACGCAGGAACGCTCAAAAGCTTGGTCAAGAGCATAATAATCTGGGCGTGCGGCAGTCCAGATTCATTGGCAATAAAGCGCTCTCGCAGGAGCTCGCTGAGCTGTGAAGATATTTGTGACGCCTCAGCGCCTTGTGTGCGCAGTTGCTGCAGCAGTTGCACGGTGCTTGCGCCTTGGCGGTGCTCAAGGGTGGCGAGCAACTGTTCGATCAGTTCTTTGGGTGCAATGCCGAGTGCTTCTTCGACGTCTCTGGCAGTTACCTTGCGGCCAATAGTACGCATTTGGTCAAGCAAGCTAATGCTGTCGCGGAAGCTGCCTTCGCCATGCGCGGCCACGAGTGCAAGCGCATCATCGTCGATGGCGATCTTTTCTTGCTTGGCAATGCTCTTGAGGTGCGCTGCAACTTTAACAAGATCCACAGGCTTAAAGGTAAAGCGCTGAGTGCGGCTAATAATTGTTTCGGGAAGTTTGTGTACCTCGGTTGTGGCCAGAATAAATACAGCGTGCGCAGGTGGTTCCTCAAGCGTTTTAAGGAGTGCGTTGAACGCTTCACGGGTCAACATATGTACTTCGTCAATAATGTAGACTTTGTATTTTGCGTTGGCTGGTGCAACGTGCACTTTGTCACGAAGATCACGAATTTCGTCGATGCGCCGGTTGCTGGCAGCGTCAATTTCTATGATGTCGAGGTGTGTTCCGCCATCTTCATAAGGTAAGCTGTTGATCTCATGTGCCAAAATACGCGCGATGCTTGTTTTTCCAACGCCTCTCGGCCCGGTAAAAAGGTAGGCATGACTAATCATCCCCTTCTTAAGCGCGTTGTCGAGCGCTTGGGTAATGTGTTCTTGACCAACTATCTCAGACAGCTTTTTAGAACGGTATGTACGATATAACGCCTGCCCCATCTGCATGTATTATACGGCTTCGTATGCTGTCATGCTATGGCTGATTCGTTGTGATATCGTCTCAATGGCCCAGCGCTTGCAGGTATCTATTCTAAATCTTAATACCGCACCGTCTAGAGATCGGCGCTTTCAGTTGCCTCAACAAATCGGTTAACAAGTACATAAAAGCGGTGCAGCGCACCATCGTCAACGTCTTCACCTTTTACAAGTGCCAGCGTGGCGCGTGTGTTTTGTAAGTCGCTCGTGTCAAAGTTGGCAAACGAAATAGTGGTGACGCTTTCATGGATTGATGCTGGGTTGTCTTGAGCGGCAATGCGAACCTTACCAAAGTAATCGGCGTTAAAGGCCCCTTTACTTGTGAGTGGCCATACCGATATATCCCAGCCCTTCTCATAGCCTGTAGCCACGCCGCGCTGCCGGAGCGTACTTGGGCCTGCAACGCAGCCGCCTCCCGAACCAAGTGTTACAGCAAGGCTTGCGGTAATGCTCTGCAAAGAACGAAGGAGCCCAATGCCAAGCTGACTGTCTTTATCAGCTAATGCATCATAGTCGCGAAGTGTACGGTCCCCTAGCTCGCCAAGCTCGAGCATGTACCAGTCAAATGATGTTGCTTCAGGGTTCATGACGAGCTGTTCGTACAATTGTGCCGATAAACTCGATAATCGAGCGTCGATTTCCATATCAA
>Ga0157371_10001553_pt1 | contig 23609 bp, 20 predicted proteins | sample C45metaG_FD_113462 | JGI IMG/M metagenome (GOLD analysis project Ga0157371, IMG submission 113462) | Corn rhizosphere microbial communities from Kellogg Biological Station, Michigan, USA - C4-5 metaG | ecosystem: Host-associated > Plants > Roots > Rhizosphere > Soil | place: USA: Michigan...
AACATTTAGTACAAATATGGCAAGGATATCAGGTATTGATTTACCAAGAAACAAAAGAGGCGAAATTGGATTAACTTATATCTTCGGAATAGGTAGATCAACTGCACAACGTATATTAACTGAAGCAGGTATCGATTTAAGCAAAAAAGTACAGGACTGGTCTGATGATGAATTATCAGCAATCCGTACCATTATAAACGACGGCGTAAAAGTTGAAGGAGCTTTACGTTCAGAGGTTCAATTAAACATCAAACGTTTAATGGACATTGGTTGTTACCGTGGTTTACGTCACAGAAAAGGTTTACCTGTGCGTGGTCAGCGTACTAAAAACAACTCTCGTACACGTAAAGGCAAGAGAAAAACAGTTGCGAACAAGAAAAAAGCTACTAAATAAAAATTAGTACTGAATAATAATTATGGCTAAGAGTAAAAAAGTTACCAAAAAGCGTATTGTTGTTATTGAGCCTGTTGGTCAGGCGCACATCAATGCTACTTTTAACAATATCATTGTTACCCTAACAAATAACAACGGTCAAACTATTTCATGGTCTTCTGCAGGTAAAATGGGATTTAAAGGTTCTAAAAAGAACACTCCATATGCAGCAGGTCAAGCTGCATCTGATTGCGGTAAAGTAGCATTTGATTTAGGTCTACGTAAAGTAGAAGTTTTTGTTAAAGGTCCAGGTTCAGGTCGTGAGTCAGCAATTAGAACATTGCAGGTTTCAGGAATTGAAGTAACCTCAATCAAAGATATTACACCGCTTCCACACAATGGATGTCGTCCTCCTAAGAAGAGAAGAGTTTAATTTATTAATTTTTAAAGCTAAGAGTCTGCAGCTTTAGGTTGCATGATACTTTAAAACAAAAAGCAATGGCAAGATATACAGGACCAAAGTCCAAAATCGCGCGTAAGTTCAGAGAGCCAATTTTCGGCCCTGATAAAGTTCTAGATAGAAAAAATTATCCTCCTGGGCAGCACGGTGCCTCAAAAAGAAGAGGAAAACAATCTGAGTACGCTGTTCAATTAATGGAAAAGCAAAAAGTTAAATATACTTATGGTGTATTGGAGCGTCAGTTCCGTAACTTGTTTACTAAAGCATCTTCACGTGAAGGTATTACAGGTGATAACTTATTGCAATTATTGGAAGCTCGTTTAGATAATACAGTTTATAGATTAGGTATTGCTACAACACGTTCAGCTGCTCGTCAGTTAGTTAGCCATAAACACGTAACAGTTAACGGTGAGGTAGTTAATATCCCTTCATATCAATTAAAAGCAGGAGATGTTGTTGCAGTTCGTGAGAAATCAAAAACATTAGAAGCAATTACCAATTCTGTAGCAGGAAGAGTAATCAATAAATTCAATTGGTTAGACTGGAATGCAAGTGAGTTAACTGGTAAATTTTTAACTTATCCTAATCGTGATGAGATACCAGAAAACATCAAAGAAAACCTTATAGTAGAGTTATACTCTAAGTAATATATTTGTTAATTGCCTACGGGCAATTAATTTTTTATGTTGCATAATTTTAATAACGATCTAAAAACATTATAAATGGCAATTTTAGCATTTCAGAAACCCGATAAGGTAATCATGCAGAAATCAACGGATTTCGATGGTATATTTGAATTTCGTCCTTTAGAGCCCGGTTTCGGTGTAACAATTGGTAATGCCCTGAGAAGAATATTACTTTCTTCTTTAGAAGGTTATGCCATTACAAGTATTCGTTTTTCTGGCGTATCTCATGAGTTTTCTACAATGAAAGGTGTTGTAGAAGATTTAACTGAAATTATCCTTAATTTAAAACAAGTGCGTTTTAAAAAAGTAGGTGATTCAGGTGATTCTGAGAAAGTTTTTATTGTAGTAAATGGCCAGGAGCAATTTGCTGCAGGAGATATCACTAAATTCTCTAATAACTTTGAAGTTCTTAATCCAGATTTCGTTATCTGTAACATGGAGAAATCTGTTACTTTAGAGGTGGAACTGACCATTAATAAAGGACGTGGTTATGTACCTGCAGAAGAGAACAAAATCAATGATGCTGTAGTTGGAGTTATTGCGATAGACTCGATTTTCACTCCAATGAAAAATGTAAAATACACGATTGAAAACTATCGTGTTGAGCAAAAAACAGATTACGAAAAATTAATATTAGATATTTCTACTGATGGATCTATCCATCCTGAAGAGGCATTAAAAGAAGCTGCTAAGATCTTGATCCAGCACTTTATGTTGTTCTCAGATGAGAATTTAGTATTAGAATCTCAAGCTAAAGAAGAAACTAAGGAAGTTGATGAGGAAATCTTGCATATGCGTAAGATCTTAAAGACTGAGTTGGTTGATTTAGATTTATCAGTTCGCGCATTGAATTGCTTAAAAGCAGCTGATATCCGTACTTTAGCTGATTTGGTTTCTTATGATGTAGCTGATATGTTAAAATTCAGAAACTTCGGTAAAAAATCTTTAACAGAGATACAAGAACTTGTAAAATCTAAAAGTTTATCTTTTGGTATGAACTTATCTAAGTTCAAACTAGACGAAGAATAATAGATAAAAAGTATAAATTATATATTGTTAATAGTGTGTAATTCCCTCAGATTAATTTCATAGAGACGGTATACACTGAATAAATTTAAAAATGAGACACGGTAAAAAAGTAAATCACTTAGGAAGAACAGATTCACATCGTAAGGCGATGCTGGCTAACATGGCTTCATCGTTAATTAAACACAAAAGAATCTCAACTACTTTAGCAAAAGCAAAAGCTTTGCGTATGTATGTTGAGCCTCTTATCACTAAATCAAAATCTGATACAACACACTCTCGTCGTATTGTTTTCGGTTACTTACAAGATAAAGAAACTGTTACTGAATTATTCCGTGATGTTGCTGCAAAAGTTGCTAACCGTCCGGGTGGTTATACCAGGATCATTAAATTAAACAATCGTTTAGGTGATAATGCTGAAATGGCATTAATCGAATTAGTTGACTATAACGAAGTTTATGGTAAGGAAGCAGATGCTGCTGAGAAGAAAACTACTCGTCGTGGTAGAAGCAAAGCTAAAAAATCTGACGCTCCTGCAGCAAAAACTGAAGAAGTTAAAGCTGAAGAGGTTGTTGAAGAAGCTCCTGCTGCTGAAGAAGCAAAAGAAGATAAAGGAGAATAATTTTTCTATATCAAAATATGAAAGTCGGTTCAATTTGGACCGACTTTTTTTGTTTTTCAAAAAACTATCTTTGCACAGTAATCTAATTTCATGTCAAATCAACTGAATGTCCAATTATTTCTGGATCAATTATCTGAAAGTATTTCTTTAAATCTTTTTCTAAAAGCATCTTTAGGCAATTACCATGGTAATGAAAAGGAGCTTAAGAATATATATGTTCGTAGAGTGAAGATTAAGAAAGTAGATATGCTTTCCTTTAATTATCGCTATAAAACCCGTGATATATTTAAGAACTTAAGCATCCCTGAAGGTTCTGATATGATTGGAAATCTGATTAGCAATGATTTTAGGATATGTACACTATTCACCACTCAGAAAGAAGTAATTATTGAACATGGGAAGAAGGGGGCAATTTCTGTAAGAGAACGTCAGAACATTTCCAATGTTAAGCCAAATTTGGCTCATGATAAAGAGAAGAAAAGAATCATAAGGCCTGAGGGAAAAACTTATTTGCAGGACCTAAAGATTACAGATCAGGAAGGAAATGTTTTTAAAAATTCTCAAGACAAGTACAAGCAGATTAATCAATATATTGAGATTTTAAGCTCTTTGATAAAGGAAATATCATATGCTAGAGTTCGAAATGTTGTGGATATGGGATCTGGGAAGGGGTATCTCACCTTTGCTCTTTATGATTACTTGCATAATGTACTTAATCTAAGTGTAAATATGGTTGGTGTTGAATTCAGAGAAGACTTGGTACAGTTGTGTAATGGAATTGCTGAAAAGGCCAACTTTAATCAATTGCGATTTGAGCAAGGTAGCATTGATAGTTATAGCTCTGATTCGATAGATTTGTTAATTGCACTACATGCTTGCGATACTGCAACCGATGATGCCATTTATAAAGGAATAAAGGCAAAGGCAGAATTAATTGTTGTTGCACCTTGCTGCCATAAGCAGATCAGAAGAGAAATGGAAAAGGGTAAAGCTAAAAATAGTGTTTCCTTTTTAACCAAGTACGGAATATTTCTGGAACGTCAGGCAGAGATGATAACGGATGGTATTAGGGCATTAGTACTGGAATATTTTGGTTATAAAACTAAAGTATTTGAATTCATATCAGATGTTCATACTCCTAAGAATGTTTTAGTAGTAGGGATAAAAGGTAGTGTTGATAACAATAAAAAAGCTGAGATACTTGCTCAGATAGAGGCAACTAAAAATTATTTTGGAATAAGTTATCACCATCTGGAAAAACTCCTAAAGGAAGAGATTTAAACGGATTCTGTCATACTGTCACATTTTTATTATGTAATTCGGACAGTTTTATATTGAAAATCTTATAGGAAAACTATTTTTTCTGCCAAAACTCTATTGGCACATTGCTTGTTAATCAGATGTAAATAAAGATTTCACAAACATTAACATAGATAAAAATAGCATGTCAAAAATTATTGGTATAGACTTAGGAACAACAAACTCTTGCGTAGCCGTAATGGAAGGTAACGAACCTGTAGTTATAGCCAACAGCGAGGGTAAACGTACTACGCCTTCCATTGTTGCCTTTGCAGAAAATGGAGAACGTAAAGTAGGTGAGCCTGCGAAGCGTCAGGCAATTACTAACCCAACAAAAACAATTTCTTCAATTAAGCGCTTTATGGGAAGCAGCTTTGCTGAAGTCTCTAAAGAAATATCCCGCATGCCTTATAAGGTAGTGAAGGGTGATAATAATACACCAAGGGTCGAAATTGACGACCGTAAATATACACCACAAGAAATTTCTGCGATGATTTTGCAGAAAATGAAAAAAACAGCAGAAGATTTCTTAGGTCAGGAAGTAACAGAAGCAGTTATTACTGTTCCAGCTTACTTTAATGATGCACAGCGTCAAGCAACAAAAGAGGCTGGAGAAATTGCAGGTTTAACTGTTAAACGTATCATTAACGAGCCAACTGCAGCTGCTTTAGCTTATGGATTAGATAAAGCACACAAGGATATGAAAATTGTTGTGTTTGACTGTGGTGGTGGTACTCATGACGTTTCTGTATTAGAATTAGGTGATGGTGTATTTGAAGTAAAATCAACTGATGGTGATACTCACCTTGGCGGTGATGACTTTGACCATATCATTATTGAGTGGTTAGCTGAGGAGTTTAAAAATGAGAATGGTATGGATCTTCATCAAGATCCAATGGCATTACAACGTCTTAAAGAAGCTGCTGAAAAAGCTAAAATTGAGCTTTCGAGTACAACTTCAACTGAGATTAACTTGCCATATATCACTGCTGATGCAACAGGTCCAAAACACTTGGTAAGAACTTTAACCCGTGCTAAATTTGAGCAATTAGCTAGTGATTTAATTAAACGTACAATTGACCCTTGTAAATCAGCTTTGAAAAATGCAGGTTTAAAAACAAGTGATATTGATGAGATTATACTTGTTGGTGGTTCTACGCGTATTCCTGCTATTCAGGATGCGGTAAAAGCTTTCTTTGGTAAAGAACCATCTAAAGGTGTTAACCCTGATGAGGTTGTAGCTATTGGTGCTGCAATTCAAGGTGGTGTTTTAACTGGAGAAGTTAAAGATGTATTGTTATTAGATGTAACCCCTCTTTCTTTAGGTATCGAGACTATGGGTGGTGTAATGACCAAATTAATTGAAGCTAACACAACCATACCTTCTAAAAAAGCAGAAACTTTTTCTACTGCAGCTGATAATCAGCCTTCAGTTGAAATCCACATTTTACAAGGAGAGCGTCCTATGGCAGCTCAAAATCGTACAATTGGTCGCTTTATATTAGATGGTATTCCACCAGCACCTCGTGGAGTTCCTCAGGTTGAAGTAGCATTTGATATTGATGCAAACGGTATTTTACACGTAAGTGCTAAAGATAAAGCAACTGGTAAAGAGCAGAAAATCCGTATCGAAGCTTCTTCAGGTTTAACTGATGAAGAGATCAAAAGAATGAAAGATGAAGCTGAGAAAAATGCAGAAGCAGATAAAGCTGCTAAAGAAGAAGCAGAAAAAATCAACGGTGCTGATGCTTTAATCTTCTCAACTGAGAAACAATTAAAAGAATTCGGTGATAAATTATCGGCTGATAAAAAAGCGCCTATTGAAGAAGGTTTGAAAAAACTTAAAGATGCACATGCTGCGAGAAACTTTGCTGATATTGATACAGCACAAGCTGAATTGCAAAATGCATGGAATGCGGCTTCAGAGGAAATGTATAAATCAGGACAGGATGGTGCACAACCTGAAGGCGGTGCTCAGGATGGAGCTCAGGCAGCTGACGGTGGCGATAACGTTACTGATGTTGATTTTGAAGAAGTAAAAGACGATAAAAAATAGTCTTTTAAGCAATAAAAAAAGCCTCCTGGTAATTTACCAGGAGGCTTTTTTTATTGCCTTTAATAGCGTTTAACTAGTTCCAAAGATTAGCAGGATAAGTTCCATCTTTTACCAGCTGATCTATAGATTCCTGTACAAAAGGTTTATCTTCTTTATAGGTTACTCCAAACCACTGGCTATCCGTAGGAATAACTTTGAAAGAAGCTGCGCCGCTTTTTACAAGATTTTCGCCAATTAACGGGATAAAGAACTCAGCTTTTGGTTTTTCTTTATTTTCTAAAGCAAATACTTTGAATAAATCTTCCGTCAGTTTAAAAACTGCAGGAGTGAAGCCCCAAAAGTTCATAGAAACAGGGGTGTTATATTCTAATGGATATTCAGATCCTTTTTCCTCATATACTATTCCACCATCTTTTTTATAAACTTGTGTGCGTTCAGTAATTTCTTCAAGATATGCAGCATCATTGGTTTTGCAAACACCACGAGATACGGAACCGAAATCAGATAGCGTCTTTCCAATTTGATAACCAACAATAGAATAATTACTATCTGTTGCCTCGTTATTTAAAAAGTCTACCATTTTCTTAAATGCATCATAGCCATAATAGTCATCGGCATTGATTACGCAAAAAGGCTCTTTAATTACATTTCTACCAGATAGAATAGCATGAGCAGTTCCCCATGGTTTTTCACGATAGATCTCTTCTTCTATCCCAAATTGTTTCAAATCGAAATTTTGGAAAACATAATCCGTTTCAATTTTACCGCTTAATTTAGGTTCAAATATGGCTTTAAAGTTTTCTACAAATTCTTCTTTGATGATGAAAACTACTTTGCCAAATCCGGCTTTAATTGCATCGTATATAGAATAATCAATAATTGTTTCTCCATTGGGGCCAAAGCCGTCAATTTGTTTCATACTGCCATAGCGACTTGCCATGCCAGCTGCTAATATTAATAAGGTAGGTTTTTTCATGCAGCGAAAATAATGATTCAATTTATATTCAATGTAAAAAGTGAGATAGTTTTTTTATTAGTTTTTTAACGTTTCTCACTGTATCATAGGAGTATGGAGATGGTTAGAATCCAAATATTCCCTTTCCACCACTGCTGCGAGGTTTTTTTCCTGTAAGCATACCAAATATACCACGCACTATTTCTTTTCCTATTTGCCTGGTTATAGTTGCACCCATTACTTGTTCTACTAAACTTTTCTCATTTTTCTTTGGAGCTTCTTCTACTTCTTCTGATTCTTCCTCAGCTAATTTGTCATTTACACGTTTAGTTAGAATTTCATAGGCGCTCTCAGGGTCAATTGATTCCTGATATTTAGCAGTTAGCTCACTTGACTGGATAAGACTATTATAATCTGCAGTACTAAGAGGACCCATAATTGCTCTTGGAGGAGTAAGCATTGTTGCCGCTACTTCTGTTGGGATACCTTTTTCATTTAATACAGTTATCAATGCCTGTCCGGTTCCTAATGAAGTTAACATTTTGTCAATCTCGTAGAACTCGGATCTGGGATACGTATTTACAGTCTTTTTAAGCGCATCAACATCGTTAGGTGTAAATGCTCTTAAAGCATGCTGAACACGGTTTCCTAGCTGAGATAATACGCTCTCAGGGACATCGGTAGGGGCCTGAGTACAGAAAAATACGCCTATTCCTTTTGATCTGATTAATCTAATAATGGTTTCTATCTGTTCAAGGAATGCTTTCGAGGAATTTTTAAATAATAAGTGTGCCTCATCAAAAAAGAAAACCAGTTTAGGTTTATCCAAATCTCCCGCCTCAGGCATGTTATAGAAAATCTCGGCAAGTAAACTTAACAGGTAAGTAGAGTAAAGTACAGGCTGGTTTTGTACATCTGAGATATTAAGTAAACTAATTACTCCTTTGCCATCGGTTTTGGTAAAAAGATCTTCTATGTCAAAAGATCGTTCGCCAAACATCGCACTAAGACCTTGTTGTTCAATAGTAACGATCTTTCTTAATATTGTTCCTGAAGTTGCGGTAGATATTTTGCCGTAAGAACTTTTAATCTCTTCGGCACCTTGACCTTCAGCTAAATATGAAACTAATTTTTTAAGATCATTCAGGTCAATAATTGGCAACTTATTATCATCGGCATATTTAAAGATCACGGCCAGCACACCGGCCTGCGTATCATTTAAATCAAGAATTTTAGATAGAAGGGTAGGTCCAAATTCAAGAACTGTAGCTCGCATTTGTGCACCTAATTTACCAGACAGAGAAAAAATCTCGACAGGAAATCCGGAAGGACTAAAAGGCCTGCCAAGTTGACCAGCTCTCTCTTCTATTTTCGGATTTATTGGCCCTGGTTGGTTAAGACCCGACAAATCTCCCTTTACATCAAGCATAAACACAGGTACACCTGCGTCAGATAGTTGTTCTGATAGTAATTGCAATGTGCGGGTTTTTCCTGTGCCTGTTGCTCCTGCAACTAGACCATGCCTGTTCATCATTTTTAGCGAAAGGTTAACCTCAGCCTCAGCAATTACTTGCCCATCTAGTATGCCTGCCCCCAAATAGATATATGAACCACTTGGTGTATAGGAAGCCTTAATTTTTTCTGTGAATTTTGCAGATTGATCACTCATAGGAACATAGTTTTTTTATAAAAGTAAGAAAAGCACCCGAAATCTAAACAAAAAGAAAAGCGTGCCTCGAATTAACGGACACGCTTAAAAATTAGTTATTTAAATTTACCTGGAATAGGTAAAATCGTGATCTTTTTTGATGTTCAGCAATGAGTGATAAATCAGGTTAATTACATTATCAACATCTTCTTTGTGAATCATTTCTACAGTAGTATGCATGTATCTTAATGGTAAAGAAATTAGTGCCGATGGAACCCCACCATTGGAGTATGCAAAAGCATCAGTATCTGTACCAGTTGAACGTGATGATGCCTGACGCTGGAAAGGTATATCATTCTTTTCAGCTGTTTCAATAAGCAATTTATTTAGATTTGTTTGAACAGCTGGGGCATATGAAACTACCGGGCCTTTACCACATGCTAAATCTCCCTGGGTGATCTTATTAATCATAGGGGTTGTAGTGTCATGAGTAACATCAGTAATTATTGCTACGTTAGGTTTAATTCTATGCGCAATCATTTCAGCCCCTCTTAATCCAATTTCTTCCTGAACAGAATTTACTATGTAAAGCCCAAAAGGTAATTTCTTTTTATTTTCCTGAAGTAGTCTTGCAACCTCAGCAATCATAAATCCACCAGCTCTGTTGTCAAGTGCACGGCCCACATAATAGCGGTCGTTTAAGACCATGAATTCATCTTCGTAAGTAATTACACAGCCTACATGAATACCTAGTTTTTCGACTTCGTCTTTAGATGTACATCCGCAATCAAGAAATATATTTTTTAATGCGGGAGCTTCTTCCTTTTCGCCTCCGTTACGGGTATGAATGGCAGGCCATCCAAATACGGCTTTAACCATACCTTTATCTGTATGGATATTTACTCTTTTTGAAGGAGCTATTTGATGATCCGATCCCCCATTGCGGATTACATAAATTAACCCATCTGCTGTTATATAATTAACAAACCAGGAGATTTCATCCGCATGAGCTTCTATAACTACCTTAAAATCTGCTTTAGGGTTAATAACACCTACTGCAGTTCCGTAATTATCTATAAAACTTTCATCTATGTAGGGCTTTAAATAATCCAGCCATAACTTTTGGCCTGGATATTCGAACCCTGTTGGAGACGGGTTATTGATATATTTTTCAAAAAATTGAAGCGATTTCTTATTTACTACACTTACGTGTTTCTTTTTATCTTCTTTTTTCTTTGCCATCTTATATTTTTTATTGTAAACAAATATAGAAACTAAGGCCTAAGCAGCAAGCTAATTGTTGAGTTCTAACTCCATAATGACAAAGTCGATACCATTATTGGTAGAAAGTTTATCTGTTTGAATGAAGCCGAATTTGTTGTAAAAAGGAATTGCTGATACGCGCGCATTACACCATAATTTTATAGCTCCAAAAGTTTTAACAAAGCTAATTATATGATCCAGTAAAAGTGATCCATACCCCTTTCCCTGCAGTTCCACAATTGTTGCGAATTTTCTGAACTGATAAATGTCGCCTTTGTTAAATACTGAAACCACGGAAGTTAGTTTATTGCCCACAAATAATCCAAAATGTATTCCCTCTTCATCATTTGCCAATTTTATAGCATCAAAAGGTAAATCGGGATACATCACTTCATGTCTTATCCTCCAGGTTAAGTCAGGTCTGATTTGTTCAATATGGATTTCCGGTATCAAGGTTATAGTGGAATATTTCCGTGTTTTTTACGTGGGCGATTAACAACTTTATTTTCCAGCATTTTAAATGCTTTAATAAGCTTAATTCTGGTTTGTGCAGGTTCAATCACCTCATCTACAAAGCCACGTTCTGCAGCTCTGTATGGATTTGCAAAAATATCAGAATATAGTTTCTCTTTCTCCAGCCATTTTTCCTCAGGGTGTTCGGCACTTGTAATTTCTTTCTTGAAAATTATTTCAGCAGCGCCCTTTGCACCCATCACCGCAATCTCTGCCGAAGGCCATGCATAATTTAAATCGGCCCCAATATGCTTGGAGTTCATTACGTCGTATGCACCTCCATATGCTTTGCGGGTAATTACGGTAATGCGTGGCACTGTTGCCTCGCTAAAAGCATACAATAATTTAGCTCCATTTGTAATAATTCCATTCCATTCCTGATCTGTACCGGGCAAAAAACCGGGAACATCTTCAAAAACAAGCAAAGGAATGTTAAAACAATCGCAAAAGCGTACAAACCTGGCTGCTTTTGTAGAAGCGTGATTGTCTAAAACCCCTGCCAGGTAAGCTGGCTGATTGGCAACAACTCCTATGCTTCTACCAGCTAAGCGGACAAATCCAACAACAATGTTTTCCGCATAATCTTTATGTACTTCCAAAAAGGTATCTGCATCAACAACTTCAGTTATTACGGATCTTATATCGTAAGGCTGATTCGCATTCTCTGGCATAATGGAATTAAGAGACACGCGGCTTTCATTCGTTAATGTATAAGATAATTGTGCGGGAATTTCCTCACAATTCTGAGGCATATAGCTCAGTAACTTTTTAACATGATTAATGGCATCCAGTTCATTTGGGCAAGCAAAATGAGTTACTCCTGATTTTGTAGCATGAGTTGAAGCACCCCCAAGTTCTTCAGAGCTAACCTCCTCATGAGTTACAGTTTTAACAACATTTGGTCCCGTAACAAACATGTATGAGGTATTCTCTACCATTAAGATGAAATCAGTAATAGCGGGTGAATAAACTGCGCCGCCTGCACAAGGCCCCATTATTGCTGAAAGCTGAGGGATAACTCCAGAAGCCTGAACATTTCTGTAAAAGATATCTGCATAACCACCTAATGAAACTACCCCTTCCTGTATCCTTGCTCCGCCACTATCATTCAGGCCAATAAGAGGAGCTCCATTTTTCATGGCCATGTCCATTATTTTACAGATCTTTTCGGCATGTGTTTCAGAAAGAGAACCTCCAAAAACTGTAAAATCCTGTGAAAACACATAAACAAGTCGTCCGTTTATGTTCCCATAGCCAGTTACAACCCCGTCGCCCAGATATTTCTCACGCTCCATTCCAAAATCCACACTTCTATGGGTTACCATCATGCCGATTTCTTCGAAAGAATTTTCATCCAATAAAAAATGAATTCGCTCTCTTGCGGTTAGTTTACCTTTTTTGTGCTGACTTTGAATTCTTGCCTGGCCACCACCTTCATTTGCCTTTTTTATTTTGTTCTGAAGTGCCTCAATTTTATTCTTCATGTTAAGCCCTAATAATTTTAATTATTTACCAGCGATATTGCAATCTGGTAGTAAATACATCGTCTTTTAAATCGGTAGTATAGTCTGGAAGCTTTGTGCCATCATTTACCACATGCTCGTTGTACAATGTAAGTTTAAATCTTGAATTTATTAGATAGGTAATGCCATAGCCAAGCGTACTGAATTTAATATCTCCTGCTGTAGTGTTATTTCCAGCAACACCAATTTCCGATTCACTTATTTCTCTGTTTGGATCGTATACATCATAAGATACAAGTGCAGTAAATTTAGTATTTGCAATTTGCTGGGTTAGCCATAAGTAGTATCCAGAAAATGGTCGCAGGTATAAATCTGTTGCCGGCTGTGCAGAGAAACTAGTACTGGAAAGAGGGCCTATTACACTTGCTGAGGCAGCTACACCTGGTTGCGTGCCCTGGAGATATTCGGCCTTAAAGATGGTTCTGCCAAAAGTATTATCATACTGGAGTTGTAAATTACCCCCATAATATTCTCGTTTGCCAAAATAACCTACGTTATTTGGACTAGTGTTTTTTTCAAAGCCAGAGGCTGTTGCTGAATAATAGCTGTCTGTATTACTGCGCACACTGCCCTCATAAATAGAGGCTCCAAAACCCAGGTGAAGTTTTTTATTGGCCAGACTATCGAATTTGAAACCAAGATTTCCAATAATATCTTTTTTTGAATCATAGTCTCTTGCATTATAACCACTTCCATTTACAACTGCTAATTCTGCTGTCAGAAATTTAAAAAGCTTTTTAGGGTGGTATGTTACCATAGCACCAATATCTCTTTCCCTTGGCATTAAAGTCTGGAAAACCCGTGCTCTTTCAGGGAAATCCCTATATCCTGATGAATAAACAATAGAATGGCCAAAGGGGCGGTTAAACAGACCTGCGGTTAAGAGAAGGGCTTTTGAATCAGGCTGGTGTAATTGTATAAATGCATCCATCAATTGGATGCCATTTTGCGTAGCATCTATTTGGAAAACAATACTTGAATACTTATCTGCCCTGTCAATCTTCAATCGGCCCCTGCGTATCATGAAGCGACTATCAGAGTTTTTTGAGAAATCTCCACCCGAAAAGGAAGAAATTCCTTCAGATTGTGCTTTTTGAAATTGTGTTTGCAAATAACCTGTTATGGCAATTTCGTGAGGATCATAAGTAGAAGGAGCATTATTACTTTGGGCAAAAAGAACAACCGGATAAAAAAATATCAGGATTAATAGTATTTTTTTCATGAATGAGTAAAAGAATTTTGATCGCCTAAATTACGGTAAATGAAGCATTTTTCTTTAAAATGCTTCCAGATATTTTAAAAAGCAGGAGCATAGCATAAGGATAAGCAACAACTAAATTACATTTTTTTTACATGATAATTTGTAAGTAAGCAATGTTTGGAGCTATTTTTGGTGAGTTAGAAAAAAGTAAAAACAAATGTTTCTAAGAAAATACCGTTTTTTAATAGTTATTACCTTCTTAAGTATCTTCTCGGCGAAGATGGTAATTTCTGGCGCACCGGTATTTTTTAGTCATATTGATAAGAATATCATGGTTTCCGTAATCATGCAAATTGAAGCTGAACATAGTACTGATGGAGATTCCGGTAAGGCTAAGGTAAAGCTCTTTGATTACAAAGCAGATTTTCAGCACACCTATGTGTGGTCATCTGTACTTCATCTATATGGTATAAATAATAGTTTTATAGATAATTTCAAACGGTATTTCGATCCATTTCATCCTTCGGTGCCTACACCGCCTCCTAACTTAAGCTAATTTAGTGTGTGTAACCAATTTAAAGAATTGGTATGCAATTTTTGAAATTAGTTTAAAAGATTAAAACATAGTTTTATGCAAAGTGGAAACTCAATCTTTTCAAGATTGGAAGTGAAGAAATATATATTAAAAAAGAATCTGAAGCGTGATTTGCCCTCTAGTATTGTGGTATTTCTTGTTGCCTTACCCCTCTGTTTGGGTATTGCCCTTGCTTCAGGTGCACCATTGTTTGCCGGCTTAATTACTGGTATAGTTGGTGGGATTGTAGTTGCAAGTGCAAGTGGCTCGCAATTAAGTGTTAGTGGACCCGCTGCAGGGTTAACTGCAATCGTTTTGGGGTCTATTGGTCAACTAGGAGGTTATCAGATATTTTTAGTTGCAGTTGTTCTTGCAGGTGCAATTCAAATAATACTGGGATTATTAAAGGGCGGAACAATAGGTAACTATTTTCCTTCAAGCGTAATTGAGGGAATGCTGGCTGCAATTGGATTAACATTGATACTTAAACAGCTTCCTCATGCGTTGGGTGTAGATTCAGATTTTTTTGGTGATGAAAGTTTCTTCCAGAAAGATAATGAAAATACATTTTCAGCCATTGGTGGGGCATTAAGTCATTTTAGCCTGGCTGCTATTGTGATTAGTGTATTGTCAATTTTGGTCTTGGTTTTCTGGCCAAAATTTAAGAAGCTAAGTATTGTGCCAGCGCCATTAGTTGTGGTAGTAATCGGGGTTGTACTCACTATTGTTTTTCAAGGCGGTAATTATGCCTTGCAAGCAAAACAGATGGTAGAGATTCCGGTTGTAAACAGCTGGTCGGAATTTACGGGTTTATTTACAGCACCAGATTTTTCACAGATACTAAATGAAAAGGTATGGATTGTGGCTGGAACAATTGCAGTAGTAGCAAGTCTTGAAACTCTGCTAAGTATAGAAGCGATTGATAAAATAGACCCAATTAAGCGTGTTTCGCCAACAAATAGAGAGCTGGTAGCTCAGGGAACCGGTAACATGGTGAGTGGTTTATTAGGTGGTTTACCATTAACATCAGTAATAGTAAGAAGCTCAGCAAACGTAAATGCGGGCGGAAGAACAAAGATGTCAGCTATTTTTCATGGTGTGTGGCTATTGTTGTCTCTTCTTTTTATACCTGGAATTATAAACATGATTCCTTTAGCATGTCTGGCGGCAATTCTATTGGTAACAGGTTATAAATTAGCACGTATAGAGCTTTTTAAACATATGTACCATAAAGGTTGGGATCAGTTTGTCCCATTTGTTATTACTATAGTTGCCGTTTTGTTAACAGATTTGTTAAAGGGCGTTGCTATAGGTATGCTATTCTCAATATTCTATTTATTGCGTACCAACATGCGTAACCCATATTTCTATAAAATACAGGAAGAAGGGAATAAAAAGAATTTAAGGATAAAACTGGCTGAAGAAGTATCCTTTTTAAATAAGGCCGCAATTCAGGTGGTGTTAAATAAGATTCCTAAAGAAACAAATGTAATCATCGACGGATCCAATTCAAGGTACATAGATCCGGATGTATTGGAAACCATTTTTAACTATAAGCATAATGCTTATACCAAGGGTATTATTGTAATTTTAGAAAATATTAAAGAACAATATACCGTACCTAAATTAAACAATAAAGTCATTGAAGAAATTAACAGTTAAATATTATGTGCGCTAAATTAGAGAAACAACATACAGATCAGATTACATACGAAAGTTTATTAAAGGGAAATAAAGAATGGGTTGCTGCAACCCTTAAAGAAGACCCTCAATTTTTTGACCGCTTGTCTGCTGGTCAGGCTCCTCCGGTATTGTGGATAGGCTGCTCAGACAGTCGTGTACCTGCAAATCAGATCACTAATACTTTGCCGGGCGATATTTTTGTACATCGCAACATTGCTAATGTGGTAACACATACAGATATGAATTTGTTAAGCGTACTGGATTATTCAGTAAATGTGCTTAAAGTAAAACATATCATTGTGTGCGGTCATTATGGGTGTGGGGGTGTAAATGCCGCACTTGGAGATAAGCAAGTAGGATTAATTGATAACTGGCTAAGAAATATCAAAGATGTGATTCGCATACATGAACGTGAAATGTCGACCCTTAAAGATCCACAAAAGAGATCAGATCGTTTGGTTGAACTGAACGCAATAGAGAGTGCTGCAAATGTGATGAGTACTTCAATTGTACAAAATGCCTGGGCTTCAGGCCAAGAGCTTTCTGTTAATGCCTGGGTTTACAGCTTAAAAACAGGATTAATTACCGACATGTTGGTAAGTGCATCAAGTGGAGATGATATTTCTCCGGTCTTTAAAATGAAAGCTGAAAAATAATAAAAAAACTCCCGGTGATGAACCGGGAGTTTTTTTTGATCTTTTTATCCTAAAAAAGGATAACGATAATCCTTCGGTGGATCAAATGTTTCTTTAATAGTACGTGGAGAAACCCAACGTAACAGATTAATCATCGATCCGGCTTTGTCATTAGTACCTGATCCTCTGGCACCGCCAAAAGGTTGCTGTCCAACAACTGCACCGGTACATTTATCATTAATATAGAAATTACCGGCAGCATTTCTTAAACGCTGAGTGGCTTTTTCAATAGCGTAACGATCCTGAGCAATAACAGCTCCTGTTAATGCATAGATAGAAGTAGTATCAATAATGTCAAGAACTTTATCAAAATCTTTATCCTCGTAAACATAGATTGTTAACACAGGGCCAAAAAGTTCTTCGCACATTGTAACGTACTTTGGATCTTTAACCACAAGAACTGTAGGCTCAATAAAGTAACCTTTAGATTTGTCGTAATTTCCACCTGCAATGATCTCTACAGATTTATCTTGCTTAGCCTCATCAATATATTTAGCTAATTTATTGAAAGATTTTTCATCAATAACTGCATTAATGAAGTTGCTGAAATCTTCAGTTCCGCCCATTTTAAAGGTTGCCAGATCACGAAGCATCAGGTCTTTAATTTCTGGCCATACAGTTTTCGAAATATACACACGAGATGCAGCAGAACATTTCTGACCTTGATATTCAAAAGCACCACGGATAATAGCAGTACTTGATATTTCTGGGTCTGCCGAACCATGTACAAGGATAAAGTCCTTACCTCCGGTTTCGCCAACAATGCGCGGATAGGTTTTAAATTTATGGATATTATTGCCAATAGTTTTCCAGATGTTTTGGAAAACAGCAGTAGATCCTGTAAAGTGAATACCTGCAAAATCAGGGTGGCTAAATATTACTTCACCGGCTTCAGGGCCATCAACGAAAACGAGGTTGATAACGCCATCAGGCAATCCAGCTTCTCTAAATATCTGCATTAAAACATTTGCTGCAAAAATTTGTGTGTCAGCTGGTTTCCATACTACCACGTTACCCATCATAGCTGCAGATGTAGGAAGATTTCCTGCAATAGCAGTAAAGTTAAAAGGCGTTAAAGCAAATACAAAGCCCTCTAAAGGACGTTGTTCAACTCGGTTCCATGATCCTTTAGGCGATACAGGAGGTTGTTGCTTATAGATTTCGGCCATGTAGCTAACATTGAAACGAAGAAAATCGATCAGTTCACATGCCGAATCAATCTCAGCCTGATAAGCATTTTTTGATTGCCCAAGCATTGTTGCTGCGTTTAACTTGTAGCGATAAGGACCGGCAATTAAATCAGCTGCTTTCAAAAAAATTGCAGCGCGGTGTTCCCATGCTAAATTTTCCCAGTCAGCTTTAGCAGCTAAAGCTGCATCAATAGCTTGCTTTACATGGTTTTTATTTCCAATACTATATTTACCCAATATATGTTGATGATCGTGCGGAGGGGTAACCTTTCCTTTAACTTCTGTATGCACTTCCTCAACACCAATATACATTGGTATTTCAATTTGTTTGGAACGGGCATCGGCTAAAGCGGCCTTCAAAAGTTCACGTTCTTTACTTCCTGGCGCATAACCCAAAATGGGCTCATTTACAGGAGCTGGTACGTTAAAAAATCCTTTAAGCATTTTGTAATAAGTTATTTTTACAAAGGTAACCTTTTATTTATTACGCTGGTAAATAGGAAACGTTATATAGGTGATAAAATGAGCCGTAATAATTCTTATTTTTGAAACCGCACATGACTAAATACCTCAGACTATTATTACTTCCGTTTTCTGTAGTGTATGGCTTAATAATCCTAACCAGGAATAAGCTTTATGATATAGGTGTGTTTAAGCAAACTGCTTTTAATCTACCGATAATCTGTGTAGGTAACCTTGTGGTTGGTGGTTCGGGCAAAAGTCCGGTAACAGAATATCTTGTAAATTTATTTCCCGATAAACGTATTGCAATTCTAAGTAGAGGGTATGGGCGTACAACTAAAGGGTATATCCTTGCAGATGCCACTGCAACTGCCGAGTCGATAGGCGATGAGCCCATGCAATTTTATAATAAGTTTCCTAACGTTACTGTTGCAGTTTGCGAGAAACGGGTTGCGGGCATTAATCATTTAAAAAGCAACCACGATTTAATCATACTCGACGATGCCTTTCAGCATAGAAGCGTAAAACCTGGGTTTAGCATTCTTCTGTTTGAATATCAAAAGCTATTGAGTCTGCAGTTTTTGCTTCCTGCCGGGAATTTAAGAGAACCTTTTTTCGGATATCATCGTGCACAGGCACTATTGATTACAAAAGGCCCGGAAAATATTGAAGCACATCAAAAGCAGGCCTGCATAAGGAAATTTGATAAAGGTGCACAACAAAACCTATCGTTTTCTTTTCTGACTTATGGAAATCTTACCCACCTTTTTTCAAAAAAAGAACAGTCTTTAATCTCGGTGTCTGGTAATACCATGGTATTCTTGTTAACAGGGATAGCTAACCCTAAGCCACTGTTGTCGCAACTACAGAAATATACAAAGCAAATAAATCATTCTGATTACCCAGATCACTATCGCTTTACTGTACAAAATATTCAGCAACTTGTAAATGCCTTCAATAACCATCCTTCTGAAGAAAAAATAATAATAACAACAGAAAAAGATGCTCAGCGTTTATTAGATGATGTATTAAAAGAATTACTTTTAAATTTGCCTGTCTTTTATTTACCGGTTAAAATAACATTACCGGAAGAAGATAAAACTACCTTTGATAAAAAGATTTTAGATTATGTTTCAAGCACTACACGAAACCGTTGAATATATAAAACGAAAAACTGATAATTTCCAACCGGAAATTGGAATAGTTTTAGGAACTGGCCTGGGTGGCCTTGTTAATGAGATTCAGGTCGAATATCAGTTAATGTACTCTAACATCCCTAACTTCCCAATATCAACCCTTGAATTTCATACCGGAAAGCTAATTTTTGGAAAGCTTAATGACAAAAGAGTAATTGCAATGCAAGGGCGACTTCATTATTACGAAGGGTATTCGATGCAGCAAATTACTTTTCCCATCAGGGCTATGAAGGCCTTAGGGATTGCTCATTTATTTGTTTCAAATGCGGCAGGCTCATTAAATCCAGAGTTCAAAAAAGGTGATTTAATGGTAATCAATGATCATATAAATTTACAACCAGAGAGTCCGCTGCGTGGTAGCAATGATTCAGATATGGGACCCCGTTTTCCGGATATGAGCCAGCCGTACAACAGAACATTAATTAAACAAGCAATTAATATTGCAAACAACAATAACATTAAGTGCCATCAAGGCGTTTATATTGCCGTAACAGGGCCAAATTTAGAAACGAAAGCAGAATATAATTATTTAAGAATTATTGGAGGTGACGCTGTAGGTATGAGTACTGTACCTGAGGTAATAGTGGCCAACCACATGAGCATTCCGGTATTCGCAATTTCTGTGTTAACAGATGAGGGATTCCCTGAAGTACTTGAACCGGTAAGCCTCGAAGAAATAATAGAAACGGCAAAGATTGCAGAGCCTAAAATGACAAAAATATTAAGCCAGTTAATTTCAACCTTATAATGTATAAAAACATTGCCTTCCTTGTTTTTTGCTTTGTCATCTTCGGGGGTGTACAATTGTTTGCGCAAGATTTAAAAACTACCGTTAATGATAATAAGGAGCTAGACTCCTTAAGGAAAAAAGAGGAAGAAGGAAGGGATTCTGTAGTGTTTACATCAAAGTACATTAGGTATACTACACTTAAACTTACAAAAGATAGTATCCAAACAATAGCTTTAGATACCACATTAACCGGCTTTCAAAATTTTAATGTACTAATACAACCAAGAACACCAACGGTGGGAGTTGGTAACCTGGGGCTTGCAGCCAGACCTATGCTTTTTGAACCTGTAAAAACTATAGGTTTTGATATAGGAATGCATTCATTGGATTATTACGCAATGACTCACGATGATATTCGGTATTACCAGGCAAGAACACCATTTACAAGCCTCTATTATGTTAGTGCCGGCGAAGCAGAGCAAGTTTTTAAAGTGATACATTCACAAAATATTAAGCGTAATTTTAATGTTGGGCTAAATTTTAACAGAATAGGGGCAAATGGCTATTACAGAAGGCAAAGGGGAGACGATCTGAATGGATCTCTTTTTGCCTGGTATCAATCGCCAAACAAAAGATATAACCTATGGAGTAGTGTGGTGTTTAATACCCTTAAAACTCAGGAAAATGGTTCTATACTTAATGATTCTATTTTTACAGGTACAAACAATTCTGTAGATAAGCTTACAGAACCTGTTAGGTTGCAAACAGGTAAGCGAATATGGCGTCAAACTGGCTTTATGCTTAAGCAAACTTATTTTGTTGGACGTATAGATAGTGTTGCTCAGGAAATAACAAAAAAAATACTTCCAACAAACAGGGTGTCATATACCTTAAAATATGATGCAAATTCATATGCTTTCCAAATGGACGAGAATTTTGCCAGTTCCGCTTTAAGGGAATCTGTTTTTCCAAATGGAGTTGGTCTTGCCGATAGTTCTTTTACTAACGACAGTACAAGATATAAACATATACAAAATGAGTTTATTTATAGCTTTTTCCTTAGAGCGAAGGGGAGTTCAATTATCAAGAATGAACTAAAGCTTGATGTAGGTATAAAACACGACTTTTATAATTATAATCAAATGGTGCTTTATAAAGATCGCACCCGATTTTATGATTATTCGGCCACCTTTCAAAACATTACCCTGTTAGGTAATGCGGGATATCGTTTAAGTAACAAAATAGATTTTAATGTCGATTTACAACAAATCTTTCAGGGAAGAAATGTGGGCGATTTTCTGTATGAAGCTAAAAGTAATGTTCTGTTAAGTAAATCTGTTGGGCGAATTATTTTAGGAGCGTATTTCCAAAACAAATCACCAGAAGAAACTTATACCAATTACTTTGGCAACCACTACCGTTGGGAAAATAACTTCGATCGTAGTAAAACCATTAACCTGTCTTTCAATTTTATTAATGAAAAATTTGGCTTTGATGCAGGTGCACAATATTACCTAATTGATAACTACTTGTATTTTGGTCAGGATGATGCAGGAGGCATTAAGCCATTTCAGTTGGGGTCTTCTATAAATCTCCTTAAAGTAACAGCGGGTAAAAAATTCAAATTTGGTAAGTTTAACTTAGATAGTTACCTGGTATATCAAAAAACAGATAATCCGGATAAATTACGTACTCCTGAAATTTATACATTCAATAGTTTTTATCTTGATCAAACCTTTTTCAAGGTTTTAAAAACAAATATTGGGTTTGATATTCGTTATAACACACCATATAAGGCATACGCATATTCAACCGCAACGGGGCAGTTCTATATTGGTAAAGATATAACGTTTGATACCACTCCAATTGTGGATGTATGGGTTAAAGCGAGCTTAAGAAGAGCCAATCTATTTGTGAAATGTGATTACGTAAACCAAGGTTTATTGTATAAAGGATACTACACGGTTGACCGTTACCCGATGCCAGATCGGTTATTGTTCAAGTTTGGCGTAAGCTGGAATTTCTACGATTAGTACTCACGCCTTAGTTAAGTTTTTTGAGGTTTCTTTTTAGCTGCAGGGAATAAAACATTGTTTAAAATTAATCTGTAGCCCGGCGAATTCGGGTGTAGGTTCAGGTCAGTTGGCGGATCTCCAACAGCATGTTGGTAATCTTCAGGATCGTGTCCTCCATAAAAAGTGAACTGCCCTTTGCCAATCTCACCATTTAAATATTTCACCTCTTCGGCACCTTTATTTTCACCAAGAACCGTAACACTTGCTTTTACGAAACGCTTTTTAAAAGCTGTGGTTTGGCCCATAAAACCCTTAATCACCTTATCGTGATTTTGAGTTAGCATGGTTGGCACGAGATCCCATTTTGCAGAAAAATCAAACAAAGTAAAAAAATCATTAGCTTGTGTAAGAGTCCTGCTCAGCGTAGCGTCTATGTCAGAGAATTCGTAATTATTAGGATTCTCATCAAGTTTAAAATCCTTAAATGCAAAAGTGTTATTAAAGTTAAGCTTACTTTGAGCCTGCGGATCAGCTGCATCCCCATCAAACATACTTTCGCAAATATCTACGCCCTCAGCACTTAAAGCAATGTCAAAACTATCAGTACCCGAGCACATGGCGAAAAGGAAGCCTCCTCCTGTACAAAACTCCTTTATCCGCTTTGCCACGGCAAGCTTTAATTGAGATACTTTAGCAAAGCCATTTCTTTTGGCAGTAGCTTCCTGATTTTTAACATCTTCACGGTACCAAGTTGCATTTCTAAAAGCACTCCAAAAGCGGCCATACTGGCCTGTAAAATCCTCGTGGTGGAGGTGTAGCCAATCATATGCTGATAGTTTATCTTTTAAAACATCATCGTCATAAACAACATCATACGGAATCTCAGCATAGGTAAGCACCATAGTTACTGCATCGTCCCATGGTAGTTTACTTTTTGGCGAATAAACGGCTATTTTGGGAGCTTTTTCAAGCTTTACCATTTCCATGTTTACCTGCGGATCGCTAATTTCATTCAAAATTGCCGTAACTTTTCCATCGGCAAGTATCTGATAAGAAACCCCTCTTGTTTTACATTCATCCTCAACGGTTTTGTTATAGCCAATTAAAAAACTGCCTCCCCTGTAATTTAATAGCCAGCTAACATCTGCTTTTTGTTTAATAGCCCAGTATGCAATGCCATAAGCCTTCAAATGATTTTTTTGATCTTCATCCATATAAATAAGAATAGATGAAGCCTTAACAGCAATTGTAGCTGCAAGTAAAAAAAACAGGAGGCCAAATTTTTTAAAACTTAAAATCATGAAGTTGTATCAGTAAGTACGAATGTATATTTTTTGCATACCAATATAAAATTATAATGTACATATAACGCTTTTAGTATAAATTGCATATAAAAACTATTTTATCTAAGTTTGGCGTTTACAAAAAATAACATGAGT
>Ga0157371_10001554_pt1 | contig 23606 bp, 25 predicted proteins | sample C45metaG_FD_113462 | JGI IMG/M metagenome (GOLD analysis project Ga0157371, IMG submission 113462) | Corn rhizosphere microbial communities from Kellogg Biological Station, Michigan, USA - C4-5 metaG | ecosystem: Host-associated > Plants > Roots > Rhizosphere > Soil | place: USA: Michigan...
CTTCTTCATTATATCATTCATTTCTATAAAGAAACATATTTTTAAAACGAGTACATGGAAGGGCAGAACGATCAAAACGATTTAAAAATTAAAAGGATTGCAGTTGCAATAATTGTCGTTTTTTCATTTGGTGGGCTTGTTTGGCTTCTTAATTCCAGCTGCCCAGCCTTATTTTATCAAACTGGTTCCCTTTCATTTATTGCTGATGTTTGCCGTAATTGTTTTTTCGTACAATGCGGATATGAAACGATTATTGTTGCTGATTTCGGGTGTGTTTCTCTGTGGCTTTTTAGTCGAGGTATTGGGTGTACACACCGGAAAGATATTTGGCAGCTATTATTACGGTGATACATTGGGATACAAAGTTGCTGCGGTTCCATTATTAATGGGTATAAATTGGGTAATCCTTATTTTCAGCATTGGACAAATGATGAAAAGTATGAAAATCAGGCATAGTATTTTGGCTTCGGTGTTTGGTGCGCTTATATTGGTTGGTTTTGATTTCTTTCTTGAACCTGTGGCCATGAAATTTAACTACTGGCAATGGGACTGGCATGAAATTCCGGTTCAAAATTACGTGGCCTGGTTTATCGTTTCGGTAATCTTATTGAAGTTTTATTATGCTTTAGGCTTAAAACAACAGAAATATATCGGTATAGCTATGTTTGCCTCGCAGTTAATCTTTTTTGTTGTTTTATACATGACAACAGGAACAAATATTTTTGCTTAATTTTGTATGACAATGGGTTACAACTTACAGGTTAACATCGATAAATCATCAGGCTTTTGCTTTGGCGTAGTGTATGCGATAGAAATGGCCGAAGATATTTTGGATAACGAAGGTTATTTATACTGCCTTGGCGATATCGTTCATAATGATGAGGAAGTGGAGCGTTTAACCAACCGTGGATTAAAAATCATCGATCACGAAGTTTTAAAAAACTTAAGGGATGAAAAGGTTCTGATCAGGGCGCATGGTGAGGCGCCTTCAACTTATCAATTGGCTTTAGAAAATAACCTTACCCTGATTGATGCCTCTTGTCCGGTGGTGTTGAAATTGCAGAACAGAATTAAAAATTCCCATGATGATGATGAGCAGGTGCTTATTTTTGGGAAACACGGTCACGCCGAGGTAATTGGTCTCCAGGGTCAGACAGATGGTAAAGCCATTGTTTTTCAGGATTTAGCTGAATTAGATAACGTTGAGCTTCCTGCTAAATTTACATTATATAGCCAAACCACTAAAAGCACCGATAAATTCTACCACATTAAGGATGAATTATTGAGCCGCGGTTACGAAGTGAAAGCTAATGATACGATCTGCAGGCAAGTATCTAACCGATACGAAGAACTAGAAAATTTTGTAGGCCATTACGATAAAATCGTTTTCGTTTCGGGCAAAAAATCATCTAATGGAAAAGTGCTTTATGATGTTTGTAAAAAACACAATGACCATTCGTACTTCATTTCTAATGTAGAAGAATTAGATCAGGCCTGGTTTAACGAAAATGATAAAGTGGGCATCTGTGGAGCCACTTCTACACCGATGTGGTTAATGGAGAAAGTAAAGGCTGCATTAGAGCAGTATTAGATTGTAAGAAGATCTGACTAAGTATTAATAGATAGATTTATATAGTAGAATCGTCATCTCGACTGGAACGCAGTGGAATGGAGAGATCTGCTTTGATAGATCTCCCAGCTTCGTTGCACTTCGCTCAAGATGACGGTGATTATAGTAATATAAATTGAAAAAGATAAACCCATATACCGGAATTCTGGTTGCGTTAACCGTAGTGACCTGTTGGTTTACGTCCCTCTTTTTCTTGTTAAACTGGCATTTTAACTGGAACAATCCTTTGGTTTATCTGATGGTTTTTGTTCAGATGCATTTGTACACCGGTTTGTTTATTACCGCTCACGATGCTATGCACGGAACAATATCGCCGAACCAAAAGGCCAATAATTTTATTGGCTATCTTTCTGTTTTCCTTTACGCAGGTTTTTTCTATAACCGCTTATATGCCAAACATCATCAGCACCACAATTACGTACATACCGAAAACGATCCTGACTTTGCGCCAGATGGTTTTTGGAAATGGTACTACCGTTTCATGTTAAATTATGTTACCATTATACAATTGATCATTATGGCAGTAGCTTATAATGTTTTGAAAATCTGGATTGCTGAAAAAAACCTGTTATTGTTTTGGGTACTGCCTTCACTATTAAGCACTTTCCAGTTGTTCTATTTTGGTACATACCTGCCACATAAAGGTGAACACGATAACGAATACCATTCTACTACTTTGAAGAAAAATCATTTTGTAGCCTTTATAACCTGTTACTTTTTTGGTTACCATTTCGAGCACCATCAAAAACCAGGTATGCCCTGGTGGCAGCTATATAAAACGAAAAAATAATATCATTAGTTGTGTAGTCAGATGTTGCCATCTGACACTAAATTATGCCATTTTTTGATTCCCTAGTGATATTTTATTTATTCTAACTGTCAGATAGTAACATCTGACAGCACATCATAGTACGCCAACAACACATTAAATAGGGTTTAAAAACGCTAGAAACCTGCACAAAACCAGGTTTATAAACCTGACTGTACGAAAATCCTTTTTGTGGTATAAACGTTTAAAAATGAATTACCGACCGCAAAAAGATTGTAGGGAAGGCAGGGCTACACTTAAATAGACTTGCTGCCTTTGCTTTTCTAATAAATAAGCAGCAGATACAATATATTTTGACCTAAAAATGTCGGCAATCACATTTTTAGCATAGGGAAAAAACAATAAAAAGGCGATATTTGCGCCACGAAACATATTCTTAATAGATGAGCAAAAAGGGAATTTTACTGGTAAATTTAGGCACACCTGATAGTCCGGCAACGGCTGATGTTAGAAAATACTTAGACCAATTTTTAATGGACGAAAGGGTAATCGATATTCCGAAGTTGAACAGGACATTATTGGTGAAAGGAATCATTGTACCATTCCGTAGTCCCAAAACTGCAAAATTATACAAAGAAATATGGAATGAAAATGGTTCGCCATTGTTATTCTACAGCAGGTTACAGGCTAAAATGTTACAGGAAAGGCTGGGTGATGATTACCATGTAGAACTGGCCATGCGTTACCAAAGTCCATCTATTGCCTCAGCACTCGCAAATTTAAAAGCAGGTTTAGTGGAAAGTATTCAGGTAATCCCGATGTTTCCTCAATATGCTTCTGCGAGTACAGGTTCGGTAATGCAGCTGGTTATGGAATTGGTGAGCAAATGGCCAACCGTTCCTCCAATTTCGTTTGTGAATTCGTTTCATGATAACGAACTGATGATTAAAGTTTTTGCAGAAAATGCCAGAAAGCACAACGTAGAAAGCTACGATCATGTATTGTTCAGTTTCCACGGTTTGCCAGAGCGTCAGTTATTAAAGTGCGATCATACCGGAAATTATTGTTTAAAAAATGCCAATTGTTGCCAAACCTTAAACGATACCAATAAATTTTGTTATTCTGCCCAAGGACATGATACCGCCAGGCTGATCGCTAAAGAATTAAACCTGTCAAAAGACCAATATACCGTTTGTTTCCAGTCGCGTTTAGGTAAAGAGCCATGGGTGCAGCCTTACACTACAGATGTGTTAAAGAAATTAGCTGCCGAAGGTAAAAAGCGCTTATTGGTGTTCAGCCCTGCTTTTGTGGCCGATTGTTTAGAAACGCTTTACGAAATCACGGTAGAATACCATGAAGAATTTAAAACTTTAGGTGGCGAGCATGTTCAGCTGGTAGAAAGTTTGAACGATAGCCCCGTTTTTATTGAGGCACTTGCCGGAATGGTTAAATAGTCTTAGATTTAAAGATGGCGAACTTTATCATTTTAATGGGGGTATCTGGAAGTGGTAAAACGGTTATCGGAAGGGCTTTGTCGCCAAGAATAAATGCTGAATTTATAGATGGCGACAACCTGCATTCGCAACGGAATGTAGATAAAATGGCTGCGGGGATTCCCTTAACAGATGCTGATCGTTTGGATTGGCTGCAGTTGATTGCTAAAGTTGGCCGTGAACATGCTGCTCATGGAACGAACTGTATAATTGCCTGCTCTGCGCTAAAAAAATCATACCGCGATCTGTTGAGAGCGGATAATACATCCATGCGCTTTGTGTATTTAAAAGGAAGCTTCGATTTGATCCATGATCGGATTGTTAAACGTTCACATCAATATATGCCTTCCAGTTTATTGCAAAGCCAGTTTGAAACCCTGGAAGAGCCACAGGCTGATGAAACAGATGTATTTACAGTTTCCATCGACCAAAGTATTCCTGAAATTGTTGAAGAAATTGCTAAGGCTGATGTGATTTCGTAATCATCGAAATAATCTGATTGGTTGCGCCTTTTTTATCTGCAACATATCTTTTAGCCTGGTCTGCAGCATCTTTATTTTCTAAGAAATCTTCAAATGCATTAATTAAATCAATTGTGGAGCTGATGCTTTCTGCTGCTCCAATGTCAATCAGATCTTTTGCCTCCTGAAATTTATCGTATTTAGGTCCGAAAATTACCGGTAGTCCAAATGCTGCGGCTTCTAAAGTATTGTGGATGCCTATTCCAAAACCGCCGCCAATGTAAGCCACTTTTCCGTATTGATATAATGAAGAAAGCATACCGATGTTGTCTACTATGAGCGTTTGGTGTTCGGCGTTTGGCGTTTGATTAGACGAACTGAAAATTGAAAACCGCACATTGTTAACTGAAAACTGTTTCTCTATACTTTCGATATGGCTTTCGTGGATCTCATGTGGGGCAATGATAAACTTCCAGTTGGGGTATTTTTCTGACAGGGCCGATAATATTTTCTCATCTTCTGGCCAGGTACTTCCACAAATTAAAGTAGGCGAGTTGCCAATAAAGCTTTCGATAAGAGGAAGCGCTTTGGGCGATTGCGCATTTTCATAAACACGGTCGAAACGGGTATCGCCACTTATGGTTACATTATTTAATCCGATTGATTTTAAAAGATTTTCGCTCTCTTTATTTTGTACGAAAAAGTAAGTAACAGATTTTAAAATATTGCGGTAAAAGTTGCCATACCATTTAAAAAATGCCTGACTTTCTCTGAAAATTCCAGAAATCACGTATAAAGGAATGCCCTGATCTTTCAGTTCCTTAAAATAGAAATGCCAAAACTCATATTTAGTAAAAATGGCCATTTCAGGATTAATACTACTTATAAAACGCTTAGCGTTACCAGGAGTATCAATCGGGAGGTAAAATACATCTGCCAGGGCATAATTTTTCCTGATTTCATATCCAGAGGGAGAAAAAAAAGTAATTATAATTTTCTTAGCAGGATAAAGGTTTTTTATTTTTTCTAATACGGGTCTGCCCTGTTCAAATTCGCCTAAAGAAGCAAAATGAAACCATATATGTTTTTCAGCAGGATTAATTTTCTGAGCAATTATGTTAAAAATATTTTTGCGCCCTTTTATAAAGAGTTTAGCCTTAGGATTAAATAATGAGAATAGCTTAATGAGTAAAGTATAAGCCCAAATTCCGATGATGTAAAGTAATTTCATATCTTCGTGCCAAGATAAAACGAATATATTTAAAAAGCTTAAAAATATATGGAAGCCTCACGATTTTACCTAATATTCAACTGAGTAATAAACTTTGCTAATTGCTCTTATAGCTAACCAAAATTAAAAACATCTTAAAAAAATAAAATTGTTTTTGATGGCCGGAAGTTATACGATTTGCAAAAAAAAAATCGATCTTGGCTATTATTATAACAGTATAGGTAGAAAACTATTAGCTCCTAACCCTCTGAAGAGCGGACAAAGCACAATTTGCAGTAGTAGGGAGTTTTAAAAAACAGAATATGAACGAAAGAAAGGAAAATTTCCCTTCAGGAGATTTAGGAAGTAGAAAAAGAATATTGATTACGGGGGCAGCCGGATTTTTAGGCTCACACCTTTGTGATCGTTTTGTAAAAGAGGGGTATTCCGTTATCGGGATGGATAATCTGATTACTGGTGATTTGGCGAATATCGAACACTTGTTCAAGCTGGAGAATTTTGAGTTTTATAATCATGATGTTTCCAAATTTGTGCATATTCCGGGTAAACTTCATTACATTTTACATTTTGCTTCACCTGCAAGTCCGATTGATTATCTTAAAATCCCGATCCAGACACTTAAAGTAGGTTCATTAGGTACGCATAATCTTTTGGGTTTGGCCCGTAATAAAAATGCAAGGATGCTGATTGCATCAACTTCTGAAGTATATGGCGATCCGAACGTAAACCCACAGCCTGAAGAATATTGGGGTAACGTAAACCCGGTTGGTCCACGTGGTGTTTACGATGAGGCCAAGCGTTTTCAGGAAGCCATTACCATGGCTTACCACACTTTTCATGGCGTAGAAACCAGGATCGTTAGGATTTTTAATACTTACGGACCGAGAATGCGCCTGAATGATGGTCGTGTTTTACCTGCTTTTATCGGGCAGGCTTTAAGAGGTGAAGATTTAACCGTCTTTGGTGACGGAAGTCAAACACGCTCTTTTTGTTATGTTGATGATCTGATAGAGGGGATATACCGTTTATTGATGAGCGACTATGCCCAGCCGGTAAACATTGGTAATCCTGATGAAATTACCATCAAACAGTTCTGTGAGGAAATTATTAAACTTACAGGCACTACACAAAAAATTGTGTACAAAGAACTTCCTCAGGATGATCCGAAGCAGCGCAGACCGGATATTACTAAAGCCAGGGAGATATTGGGCTGGGAACCAAAAATTGGACGTGCGGAAGGATTGAAAATTACATACGAATATTTTAAATCATTGCCTCCAGAGGCACTGGAAAAAATAGAACATAAAGATTTTACCACATTTAACCGTTAAAATGGCAAAAATATTAGTTACTGGTGGAACAGGGTACATTGGTTCGCACACAGCTGTAGAATTACACAACGCAGGATATGAAGTTGTAATTGTTGATAACCTTTCTAACTCAAATATCAAAATTTTAACTCAGCTACATGCCATTACCGGCAAATGGTTCGATTTTCATGAAATTGATCTTCAGGATGAAAAAGCGGTACAGGAATTTGCAGAAAATCATGCTGATATTGATGGAATTATCCATTTCGCAGCTTATAAAGCAGTCGGCGAATCGGTAGAAAAACCGTTAAAATATTATAAAAATAACTTCTATGGATTGATTAATCTGCTAACCTCATTTAACAGAAAAATTAATTTTGTGTTTTCTTCATCATGTACCGTTTATGGTCAGCCAGAAACTTTACCGGTAACTGAAGCTGCATCAGTGCAGAAAGCAGAATCTCCTTACGGAAATACCAAACAGATTGCTGAAGAAATACTGGCAGAAACTGCTGCGGTAACACCTGATTTAAATGTAATCGCTTTGCGTTATTTTAATCCGGTTGGTGCCCACGAAACTGCTTTGATCGGTGAGTTACCAAATGGTGTGCCGGCAAACCTTGTCCCTTTTATTACTCAATCTGCTATTGGAAAACGTGGTCCGATTACCGTTCACGGAAATGATTACGATACACCGGATGGTTCTGCTATACGCGATTATATCCATGTGGTTGATCTTGCAAAAGCGCATGTTGCCGCTATTAAAAAATTAGAAGATGGAAACCCGAACGGTAATTATGATGTTTTCAATATCGGTACCGGCAAAGGATCTTCAGTTTTAGAGATTATTGCTGCTTTCGAAAAAGTAAATGGCGAAAAACTGGATTATAAAATCGGTCCGAGAAGGGCAGGGGATATTGTTCAGATTTATGGCGATGTACAAAAATCGAATAATGAACTGGGTTGGAAAGCCAATCTGGATATTAACGAAATGATGCGCTCGGCATGGGAGTGGGAAAAATACATTAAGGCCAACCCTTTTTAAATGAAGTTGTCGGAGCACAAAGATTTAAAAGCCGCCATTACCGAACTGCCTGTTAAAGAAAAAGACAAGCTGTTGCTGCGTTTGGTGGCTAAAGACAAAGTGCTCACCGAACACCTTCATTATAAATTATTAGAGGATGAAACCGATCTGGAAGACCGGAAAGAAAGGATTAAAGCCGATGTTGACGAACAGATTCCTGAATTGAAAAAATTAAATGCCAAAGAGGCATTGGTAAAAGTAAGGAAAATGATCACATCGGTTAACCACTTTTATAAGGTAACCAAAGATCCCGTTGGGGAAGTAGAACTTAAATTGTATATCCTCAATGCCATCCCTTTTGATTATAAGAAATCAATTTTTGGTTACCGCGATTTTATGATGCTTTTTAGTATCTATTACATCAAAACGGTTGCGGTAACCATCAATAAATTCAAAAAACTTCACGAAGATCTGCAGTTCGATTTAAGTGAAAATCTGAATCACTTGCTTGATAAAATCTATTCTTCTAAATTAGTCGGTGCAGCGGAAGCCAGTAATTTGCCAAAAGAGATCAGTTAAATACTATATTCCCTTTATATTAATTGATAAATCTCCAGGATTAAAGCAATCGATTTAGCAGTTGATGTTGCTGCTGTTGAATATTACCCGAAGAAACTTTAGAGAAAAAAATCATGCAGAAAGAGGTACTCGCCTTTAGCTAATATTACTTTTTGTTCGATTTTCTTATACCAATCCACCTCAAAATCTTATTGATTTTATAAATATCCCCTTCAGGGGCTGTGGTTATTCGTACCTCAACGCCTCTACCGGGTCTAGCTTTGAAGCTTTTTTGGCAGGATAGTATCCGGAAAGGATTCCTACAAATACACATAATACAAAGCCACCAATAATAAATAACCAGGGGATCAGGAATGCTCCACCCATAGCAAGGGAAATCAGGTTTCCTAAAACTATTCCGAGAAAAATACCTAGGGCTCCACCCATTAAACAGATTACTACAGCCTCGATTAAAAACTGGCGGCGAATAACCTTTGGATTTGCGCCGATCGCTTTACGGATACCAATTTCGCGTGTACGTTCGGTAACTGAAACCAGCATGATATTCATTAAGCCTATTGAGGCTCCAATTAAAGTAATAATTCCAATGGCCACACCACCAATAGCTACAAAGGCCAGGTTCTCGAATAATGTTTGAGCAATGGCATCACTCTTGGTAATCTCGAAATTATTGGTTTCGTTTACCTTTACTTTGCGGATATTTCTGAATAGTGCGGTAGATTCGCCAATAATGTTTTCCTGCATCTCATTACTAGGTACCATTACTGTAATGGTGTAAGATGGGTTGGCATTGGCATTAATCTGCTTCGCTTTTAGCAGGGGCACATAAACGGCCCTGTCGCCACTAAAGCCCATGCTCGATCCTTTTTTCTCTAATATGCCAACAATTTTAAAACGGTTATTACCTACATTGATCAGTTTATCTAAAGGGTCTGAGTCTTTGAACAGTTTTTCTACTACTTCGCCACCAACAACACAAACATTACTTCCCAACTGTATTTCAGAAACGCTAAAATTTCTTCCCTGTGAGAGATTTAAACCCTGAGAGGCTAAACCATTTTCATCAATCCCCTGAACGTTAATATTAGGATTAGTTTTTAAACTGCCATATTTTATGGTAGAGCCGCTGCTGGCAAAAACGCTTACTGCAACAGTAGCTGGCGTATTCAGGCTATCTTTAAATTTAACAGCATCTTCGTAGCGGATGGCTTTAAAAGGTTTTGGTCTTTTTCCATTTCCAATCCTGATTCCGGTACCACGGTTTCTTATGGTAAATGAGTTGGCCCCCATGCTACTGAAAGCATCTGTCATACTTTTCTTTACAGCATCCAGCGTGGTTAAAATCCCAACCAAAGCCATTAAACCAATAGCAATAATCAAAGCAGTAAGCATGGTACGCAAGCGGTTAGCTTTAATTGATTCTAATGCCAGTCTGATGTTTTCTCTGTAATTCATTTATAGTAAGTACCAAGTCAAGTATTGAGTATCAAGTATGAAGATGGGATTTGCCCTATACCCTTTGCCTTAAACCTTATTTGTAAAAATAAAAAAAGTCCCGATGTTTAGACAAGGGGACTGCACTATATGTTACAATAATATTTTATTTATGCCGAGAAACTCGTGCCACAGCCGCAGGTGCTCGTTGCATTAGGGTTAACGAAGGTAAAACCACGGGAATTTAATCCATCCTGCCAATCAATCATCATACCCATTAAGTACATCTGGTGTGCTTTATTCATGAAAACTTTAATGCCCTCAATAAAATATTCCTGATCGCCATCTTTTTTCTGATCAAAACCCAAAACGTAGTTCATCCCAGCGCAACCACCGCCCTCTACGCCAACACGTAATCCGTAATCCTCACCGATCTCCTGCTGATCTTTTAATTTATATAACTCTTTAGTTGCTCCTTCGGAAAAAGTAACCGGTGCAAATGCTGTATCAACTGTTGTGCTCATGTTATTTAAATTTTATCTGTCACAAATATAAATAATAATGCACATTTTTGCTTTTAACGGTCTGTTAATATTACCGTAATTAAACAATACTTATGAATACCCAACAGATTTTGATTGATATAGTGATCTTATTTGCAGGCATTTTTGCTGCGTTAATGGCCGTTTATTATATTTTAAAGAGCGATATTCAGCGATTTTTCGACCTCAGGAATATTGAACTGAATAAAGAAAGCAGAGCGCACATTTTACCTTTAAGATTGCAGGCGCACGAGCGTTTAATTATATTCGTCGATCGTATTAACCCGGCTAATTTGCTTGTTCGTCTGCATCAGCAAGGAATTGCCATTGCTACTTTACAAGCAGGTATTTTAAATGAAATCCGCTCGGAGTACCAGCATAACATCACTCAACAGTTATATGTAGATAGTGTAACCTGGAGTATAGTACAAAAATTAAAAGACGATACTATTGCTATGGTGAATAATACAGTACAAGGTTTACCAGCCGATGCAAATGGAATTGAATTGAGTAAGGCAATTTTACAGCAGATGGCTGGTATAGATGACAATCCATACGACTTAACGATCGAACTGATTAAAAAAGATATCCATAAGTTGTTTTAAGAGGAGTTAACTGGTTACCAGTTTAAACAATTAAACTTCAATTACAGTTAACCAAAATATACACCATGGCTGGGCCAGTTAACCAATGACCACTGAACTAATGAACTAACCAAATGAGCGAGAAAAAGCATACCACTACTTCGGGGATTGAAATAAAGGCGCTTTATACCGAAGCGAAGCCAATGGAAGAACTGCCCGGAGAATTTCCTTTTACCAGGGGGATTCAGAAGGATATGTACCGCGGTCGCTTGTGGACGATGCGGCAGTATGCTGGTTTTTCGACTGCTGAAGAATCAAACAAGCGTTATCATTATTTATTGGCTCAGGGTACAACAGGATTATCTGTTGCGTTTGATCTTCCAACGCAAATTGGTTACGATTCCGATCATGAAATGGCTGATGGAGAGGTAGGTAAGGTTGGTGTGGCTATCGACTCGTTGAAGGATATAGAGATTTTATTTGATGGCATTGAGCTGAAAGACATTACAACTTCGATGACGATTAATGCAACGGCTTCGATTTTACTGGCCATGTATATAGCGCTCGCCAAAAAACAAGGTGCAGATTTAAAGCAGATTTCGGGCACAATTCAGAATGATATCTTAAAAGAGTATGCTGCAAGGGGAACCTATATCTATCCGCCAAAGCAATCAATGCGTTTAATTACCGATATTTTTGAGTTTTGTAGCAAAGAAGTGCCGAAATGGAATACCATTTCCATATCTGGCTACCATATTCGTGAGGCTGGCTCTACTGCTGTACAAGAGCTTGCTTTTACATTAGCTAATGGCAAGACTTACCTAAAAGCCGCTTTAGATAAGGGTTTAAATATTAACATCTTTGCGAAACGCTTGTCGTTCTTCTTCAATTGCCACAATAATTTCTTTGAGGAAATTGCTAAGTTTAGGGCTGCAAGGCGGATGTGGGCGAAAATTACCAAAGATTTGGGCGCTGCAGATGAGAAAGCCCAGATGTTAAGGTTTCATACCCAGACCGGAGGCTCAACATTAACCGCGCAACAACCCCTAAATAATGTGATCAGGGTAAGCAATCAGGCAATGGCTGCGGTTTTAGGTGGAACACAGTCCTTACATACTAATGGCTACGATGAAGCGCTTTCGCTTCCAACAGAATCGGCAGCAAAAATTGCTTTACGTACCCAGCAGATTATTGCTTTCGAGAGTGGTGTTACCGATACAGTAGATCCATTGGCGGGATCATTCTTTGTAGAGAACCTCACCGATGAAGTTGAAGCTGCTGCGTGGGCTTATATCGATCGGATAGATGCTATGGGTGGTTCGGTGAACGCCATCGAAAGCGATTATATGCAGAATGAAATTGCCAGCGCAGCTTATCAATATCAAAAAGAGATTGAAAGCGGCGAAAGGATCTCTGTTGGAGTAAATAAATTTACACAACAAGAGGAAGCTTTAACCGAGGTTTTCAATATAGATGACTCGATCCGCAAGCTGCAATCTGAAAAGCTCGATCACTTAAAATCAAACCGCGACCAAGCTGCGGTAGAAAAAGCATTGCAGCAATTGAGCGAAGCTGCCAAAGGCGAAACTAATCTAATGCCTTTGATTATCGATTCCGTTGAAAAATATGCCACTCTTGGTGAAATTGCAGATGTATTCAGGAATACATTTGGTGTTTATTAGTTAAAATTAAATACCCTGATTTTTTGATTCATTTCTAAGTTTAAATTGAAGATATCCTGCTTCTGATAAATGGCAATAAAATGATTAGCATTTTATTCACAATATGTGAATAATGAACTAAACTGTCGTAAAATTCATACTATAATAACAACTAATGAAATAGTATAAACGACTGGCCTGAATTAATAATTTATTTATTTAACTTATGCCTTTGATTTTCAGTTTGTTTGATGTTGAAAGGGGCTAAAACGCTTAACTAGTATCTAAAATGGCTTAAATTTTGCTTTTTCAGCAGCAATTCGAAGTAATGAAGGTATTGATTATAAATAGTGGTTGTGTGGATAACCAGTGTTAATAAATAGTTATCAACATAAAAAATTGAGGTTAAGCGGGCTACTATATTCCTTATCAGTACGTTACGATTTATTTAAAATTTTTGTTTAAAATGTTGATAATTATGTCAATATTCGTAGTCCCTAAACGGACCATCCCTTTAATTCGAATAGGCACTGTAAACCAATAAATTATAGAAATCGCAATGGAAAAAACTTGTACAGAAGTGTGGAAGAACTGTCTTCAAATTATTAAGGATAACATTCCGAGCCAAAGTTTCAAAACCTGGTTCGAGCCAATAACGGCCCTTAAATTGGAAGGCAAGGTTTTAACCATACAGGTGCCAAGTTTGTTCTTTTACGAATGGCTTGAAGAACATTATGTGGGCTTGCTGCGCAAGACTGTAAAAAAACAACTTGGAGAGGATGGCAGGTTGGAATATAACATCGTTGTAGATAAATCATCAAACAGCGGTAATCCTTATACTACCAATATGCCCTCAAATGGAAATGGAGCGGAGGCAAAGGTACAATCGATGCCGATTCCGGTTTCCATTAATAAGGATATTAAAAACCCATTTATTATCCCAGGATTAAAAAAATTAAATGTTGATCCACAATTAAACGCAAACTATACTTTCGAAAATTATATTGAGGGAGATTGCAATCGCTTGGCGCGCTCTGCAGGTTACGCTGTAGCTGCTAAACCAGGAGGTACATCTTTTAACCCTTTGATGATTTACGGTGGAGTAGGTTTGGGTAAAACGCACCTGGCGCAGGCAATCGGTAATGAGATTAAACGCAGCATGCCAGATAAATTAGTGATCTACGTAAGTTGTGAGAAATTCTGTCAGCAGTTTGTAGATTCCTTGAAAAACAACACCATTAACGATTTCGTTAACTTTTATCAGGCAATGGATGTAATCATCATGGATGATGTGCACAACTTTGCAGGTAAAGAAAAAACACAGGATATTTTCTTCCACATTTTTAATCATCTACATCAGTCGGGCAAACAGGTAATCTTAACATCTGACAAAGCACCGAAAGATTTAGCTGGTTTGGAAGAGCGTTTGTTAAGCCGTTTTAAATGGGGTTTATCTGCAGATCTACAGATTCCTGATCTGGAAACGCGTATCGCTATCTTAAGAAAGAAAATGTATGCTGATGGTATTGAGTTACCAGGCGAGGTGGTAGAATATGTTGCACATAACATTGATAACAACGTACGTGAGTTAGAGGGTGCTATGGTATCTCTTCTGGCGCAGGCTACTTTGAATAAAAAAGAAATCGATTTAGCTCTGGCTAAACAAATGTTGAAGAACTTTATCAAAAATACTTCAAAAGAAATTTCAATGGAATACATCCAGAAATTGGTTTGCGAGTATTTTGAGGTTCCGGTTGATATGGTAAAATCGCAAACACGTAAACGTGAAATTGTTCAGGCCCGTCAGATTTCGATGTACCTATCTAAAAGCCATACTAAATCATCATTGAAAACAATTGGTGCTTTCTTTGGTGGCCGCGATCATAGTACCGTAATTTATGCTTGCCAAACGGTAGAAGATTTAATTGATACTGACAAGAAGTTTAAAGCTTACGTACACGATATCCAAAAGAAATTAAAAATGAGCTAAACTTTAGTGCAAGGGCAGAAAGATAGAAGGGTTTAAATTAAAATCTTTTGTTCGTGTTCAAAAAGTTGAAGCTATAACTATAAAGGCCGATATTTATCGGGCCTTTATAGTTTATCAGGTTTTCTAAACCATTAAAGCTTCTCTATCTCGGCCAAACCATATAACAGTGCAGCAACGTGGAGGGCTTGTGCTATTTTATTATCTTTAATAAACTGTTTTACCTCTTCTACAGTATATTCCTCCACATTTAAAATTTCATGCTCGTCTAAATGCTGCTCATCTGTTTTAACACCACCAGTTAAAAAATAAGTAAATATTCTGTTATTTGAGGTTGCCGGATTGGGATAAAGTTCTGCAATAAATTTGCAGGTTTTAAAACTGTAACCAGTCTCTTCCAAAAGCTCACGTTTAACGGCAAACTCCGGAGCCTCATCACCATCAATCACACCACCCGGAACTTCAAGTGAAATAATATCAGCTGCATGGCGGTACTGGCGTACCATAATTATTTTTCCTTCTTCTGTTAATGCAATCGCATTTACCCAGTTTGGGTATTCTAAAACATAATAATCATCTTTTATCACGCCACCCGGAAGTTTCACTTCATCAACGCGTAAGGTAGCCCACTGTTCGCGTACTAAATATTTAGAGGCTAGTTTCTGCCACTTTTCTATAATCATTTAATTTATATTGTTTATTTTGTTTAGCGCCGTGCGCTTGGCGCTTAGCGTATGTATTGCTGTATCGTTTTCTGGCGGTGCAGGTTTACCAAATGTACAATCTTGTGCTGATCTGACAAGTATTGATAAACTAAATTAAGTTTTGGTGCAATGCTTTGGTTGCGATCGTGACTCACACCTAACTCATAATACAGAAATTCGCTTAATGAGTCGAGTTTTTCAGGGGGAAGACTGCTTTCAGTCAACCAATTTTCAAAAACAGAAAGATTTTCATTTTCAAGAATTTCTTTTGGTAATTGAAAGCCTCCTTCCATAGTTTCGTCAAAAAGTTGATTGGCTTCAGCCAGCTTGCCTTCTAACTTTAAGCCCATAATACGGGCCAAAACTTGTGCAAGTTTCTGTATTTCTGCTGTGATTAAATCTCTTCGGTACATTATTGTTGTAATATTAGGTTGTTGAAAAGTTAAAATATTATGTAACGTTCAAAATAAAATCTTTTCCAATCTACGGACTAACCTACCAGCTTCCGCTGCTACCGCCACCGCCAAAGCTTCCTCCGCCAAAGCCACCGAATCCTCCTCCTCCACCAGAAGAACCGCCTCCCCAGCCACCGCTGCTTCGGCCGCCGCCACTTCCAAACAGCATAGCCCAAAATAGGGCGTTAGACGCGCCCCGTCCGCCGATTACTTCGCTTCCGCCTCCGCCACCTTTTCTCATAAAGATGATGATTACGATTACAATAATGATAATAACCACAATACTACCGCCTCCACCACCTTTTTTTGAAGAAGCTTTCGGGTTATCGTTTTTATATTCACCACGGGTATATTTTATAATTGAAGTAGTACCTTCATCCAGACCGGCATAATAGTTTCCTGCTTTAAAATTGGGCTTAATATCGTTATCAATAATGCGTTTGGCATAAATATCAGGTAATGCGCCTTCTAAGCCATAACCCGTTTGAATAGAGATTTTTCGGTCGCCAACTGCCACAACGATCATAATACCATTGTTTTTGCCGCTTTGGCCAACTCCCCATTTCCTGCCCAGTTCTACAGCGTATTCATTAATATCATAATCACCTACAGATTTTAATATCGCTATGGCAATCTGTGTAGAAGAAGAATCGTTAAAAGTTACCAGTTTGCTTTCGAGTGCCTGTTTCTGATCGGCCGATAACACGTTCGCATAATCATTAACCAAAGTGTTAGGCTTTTCCGGAAAATCCTGTGCAAAGGCAAAACTGAGGAACAGGCTGAGCAGCGATAAAAGGAATATTTTCTTCATCTCTTATTTGTTCTTCAGGTTATCCATAAAAACAATATCGTTCGGCAGTTCATTAATGTCGCCTTTTTGCGGTGGGAAGAATAAGGCTAACTTTTCTCCAGCCAATGCTACGCCTGCAATAATGCCATCAGCCAAATTGCCTTTTGTAAAATGCGCTGTCATCGCAATTTTAGTAGTTTCCCAAAAGTTTTCAGGTACCACCTGATGAATCCCGACATCGCCGATAATGGCAAATTTATGATCGGCATGTGCCAGATAAATCAGTACACCATTTCTTTTTGCTGTTTTATCCATGTCCAGTTTAGCAAAATATTCTGTGGCTTTTTCGTATGGATCGCCTGCGCAATGTTTATCAATAGCAATCCTAATTTCTCCGGAAGTTGCTCTTTCTGCATCGGAAATCGCGTTTGCTATTCTTTCTTGTTCAATATCTGAAAATAACGACATCTGTTTATTTTATATGAAGTAAAAAGGGTAATAAATGTTCAGTTAAACATTCACTACCCTTATATATTGTGTTAAAAATAATTAAAACTCTACTTTAGGTGCATTTTTAGCAGATGCGTCAGCCTCGAAATATCCTTTTGGTTTAAAACCGAACATTCCGGCTGTTAAATTGGTTGGAAACGATCTTATTTTGCCATTATATTCCTGTACTGCATCATTAAAATCTTTTCGGGCAACGGTGATCCTGTTTTCGGTACTTTCTAATTGTGCCGATAAATCACTGAATTGTTGTGTAGCCCTTAACTCAGGATAATTCTCTGTAATGGATAATAATTTACCCAATGCCTGACTTAATTCTCCCTGCGCAGCCTGGAATTTTTTGATGTTTTCAGGTGAAAGATCATCCGTGTTAACAGTCATCTGCGTGGCTTTTGCACGTGCCTCAGTTACCGCGGTTAATGTACCCTGTTCAAATTTAGCAGCACCTTTTACAGTTGCTACCAGGTTCGGAATCAAATCTGCTCTTCTCTGATATTGGGTTTGTACTGTTCCCCATTTCGATTTAACGTTCTCATCCAATTTAACCATGCTGTTATATCCGCATGAACTTAAAGTGCTCACTGCAATTACTGCAGCTAAAATTCCAAATATTAATCTTTTCATTTTTATGATTTTGTCTTTTTAATAGAATTGATTTATGGTCAATTTACGAATTAGATATCAAATTGCATGCCTTTGTTACAGTTTCGGTATTTATCTGACAGGTTGACAAGCTACTCATTGAATTTAACAAGGTAAAATCATGAGATTTGATTGAGTAATTTGTGTATATCGAGCCTGGTTCTTTGTTTTGGAGCGCAGGGCCTTTCGCTTTTTTTAATGTTCCTCCCGCTCTCCGCTTTATCCCGATAAAAACCTGGGAAGCAAGCAAGCACACCAAAATATAACATAAACTTGTGCTTAAATCGGGATGCCCGCTCCGATCGGGGCTAGAAACTTCGGCCTGTAGCACGGAAAAACCGAAATAGTAGCAGAAAAATAACCTAATTAAATCTTAAGGATGCCCCCGATCTTTCATCCTACAGTGGGGACACAAATATTCAAGAATAGTTTAGGCATTTTGCTAACCAACTTTAATAGAATACGGATTTTAACGAAGGACGCCGTCAATCCCAGGTGGCAGAAGGATCAAAAAAACAGTTGCAGAATAGAACAAATTGCACCACCAAACCTGAAACGCAGTGGTTTTGTGAAAATACCTCTCAAACTTTCACTTAGCAGAAACAAACAAAACAAAGTGCCGCTGTTTTTTTGATGAGCGTGTGTGGTGAGAAGCCACATTGTTGGATTGACAAAGCGCTTTGGGTACTTTGGCGCTCCAAAGTACCATGCCTCCGCGGCAAAGAGCGGTAGAAAGATTTTGTAATAAAAATCCGTGTTTATCTGTGGTTAAAATCCTTTAACTAACATTGGACAATAGCTAAGGCCTATGAAATAATGCAAATAAATAATTCTGAAAGTACAAATGAATTTTATTATACAGTTGCCTATCTTTGTACTGTTCGGGATAAAAACCTGACATGATATGCAAAAAGACATCGAAATTACTTTACTCCCTGATCAGGTTGAGCAAACTGAAGTTATTAAACAAAAGCTGGCCGAAGGTCTAAAACTTTCTGAAACTAGAATTAAAGGCTACGAAATTCTAAAAAGATCGATCGATGCCCGTTCCAGAAAGGTGATTTTCCGTTTGCAGGTAAAGGTTTTTGTAGATGAAGAAGCCATTCCTGAAGTTTATACCATTAACTATCCCAATGTGAGCGGAGCCAAACCGGTAATTATTATCGGCGCTGGTCCGGCAGGCTTGTTTGCGGCTTTGCAATGCATTGAAAATGGATTGAAGCCCATTATTATTGAACGTGGTAAAGATGTAAAACAACGCCGGAGAGATTTGGCTGCCATAAACAAGCAGGGATTAGTGAATACCGAATCTAATTATAGTTATGGAGAAGGTGGCGCAGGGACCTATTCTGATGGTAAACTGTATACCCGTTCCAATAAGCGGGGCGATATTAATAAAGTGCTTCAGGTTTTTGTCAACCATGGCGCAGAACCTGATATTGCTATCGATGCACGTCCACATATCGGTACCAACAAACTTCCACACATCATTACTGCGATAAAAGATACCATTTTGAATGCCGGCGGAGTGGTGCTGTTTGATAGTAAGATGACCGACATTTTAATCGAATTCGGGAAAATAAAAGGAATTGAGATAAATTTTGAAGAAAAACTCCTTGCTGATGATATTATCCTGGCAACTGGTCATTCTGCAAGAGATGTGTATGAATTGTTAAACAGTAAAAATATCCTGATCGAAGCAAAACCATTTGCTTTAGGCGTACGGATTGAACATCCTCAGGAAATTATTGATTCAGCCCAGTACCACTGCGATATCCGCTCGGAATTCTTACCACCAGCTTATTATAGTTTGGTTGAGCAGGTTGGTGCCCGGGGGGTATTTTCATTTTGTATGTGCCCGGGAGGTATTATTGCACCTTGTTCTACTGGCGAAAATGAAATTGTGGTAAATGGCTGGTCGCCATCTAAAAGGAATAATCCTTATGCCAACTCGGGAACAGTAGTTCAGGTTACGTTAAATGATGTTCAGGGTTATGATCCACTTAGAATGTTGCATTTCCAATCGGAGATTGAAAAAATGGCTTTTGAGGCCGGTGGCGGAAATCTGGTAGCGCCTGCACAGCGTATGGTCGATTTTGTGAATAATAAATTATCGATCGATTTACCAAAGAACTCCTATCTGCCTGGTACCAAAAGTTCGATGCTGGATAATATCCTTCCTGAATTTGTATCTGATAGTTTGCGCGCAGCATTGCCTCTATTTGGTAAAAAAATAAGGGGCTATTACACAAATGAAGCTATTTTGGTAGGAGTAGAAAGCAGAACTTCCTCTCCGGTAAGGATTCCACGAGATAAAGAGACTTATCAGCACCCCCAGGTAAAAGGTTTATATCCCTGTGCAGAAGGCGCAGGTTATGCCGGCGGAATCGTTTCGGCAGCAATTGATGGAATTAACTGTGCAAATGCAATATTGAACGCATCTTAACAAACTTTATAGAGTGCCCGTTGTTATTTCGTTATGTTTAATATCACGAATGAAATAAAAAAAGCTTTCAATGGTGATGCATGGCATGGCAATCATGTAATGCAAACATTGAATAATGTGAATCCGGAAAAAGCATTTAGTCATTTTATTCCCGGTGCACATTCTATTGCAGAAATTGCCTTGCATTTAACTGCCTGGACAGAAGAGGTTAGTTCTAGATTAACCGGTAAGCCAGCTGCAGAACCTGCAAGAGGCGATTGGCCTGAACCTGAATCAGGGACACCACAAGCTTGGGAGCGCATCATCTTTGATTTTAAGATTGCAAATGAAGAACTGATCCGCCTTTGCGAAAGCCTGAAAGACAACCAATGGAATGATGAAGTGAAGAGCGAGCGTAATCCTGCTTTAGGTACGGGAGTAACCAATATTGAACTGGTAAGCGGTTTGGCACAACACCATGCCTATCATTCTGGTCAGATTGCTTTATTATCCAAATTTTAATCTGTGTATCTCTCCATCTGTGTAATCAATTTTAAAATGAAAAAGACACTAATTATTGGCGCGTCGCCAGATCCATCCAGGTATGCTTACAAAGCAGCCCACATGCTTAAGCGTTTTAACCATGATATTGTCAATGTTGGCATAAAAAAAGGAGAAGTGGCAGGTACTGAAATTGAAAAGCCTGGAGGAATTCACCAGGATATTGATACCATCACCTTATATATTGGTCCTGCTTTACAGCCACAATACCACGATTATATTCTGGCCACCAAACCAAAGCGGGTAATCTTCAACCCAGGGACTGAAAATTACGAACTGGAGAAACTATTGGATCAGCATGATATAGAACCTGTTGAAGCCTGCACTTTAGTATTGCTAAGTACCGGACAATATTAAAAGCGGTATACTACACCCCAATTTACAAAATCTGCCTGGGCAAAGTGCATATAGGTTTTTGCCTGTAAACCAATATGTGGTGTAATATTAAATGTAGGTCCAAATGTCCAGTACCAGGTAGCTTTGTCCATCAACCTATTGTAGTGGATGTATTTTCCAATCTGTGCCGCAACGGTTATTCGCCACAAGTTAATGTCGGCACCAATGCTGATTCCGGTGCGCCAATGGTCGTAAGAAGTACCATAGTTTTGGAAAGTTTCCCCATAATTATTAGGGTCGAAAACTGTAAAATAATAAACTGCATCAGCACCTGCCTTAAGTGTCATCATATCATTCAGATAGAAATTATAACCTGCATATAATCCACTTTTGTACAAACTTTTATTTCTATTCGCAAATACGCCTCTTGCACCTAAGCCAGCACTAAGCTCAATTGAATTTCGCTGTAAAGTAGTATAAGTGCTTTTCTGCTCCGCAGTTAATGGCTTCTGATTGTTCAACTTCAGACCGATATAAACATTTCCAGTGTTTAAACCTCCGTTTGGAACAGTAGCCCCTCCGTTTGATACATGTAAAAAACCAAAACCCAGTAACAGATCTGCATATTGGCTCATTGGCAGCTCCATTCCTAAATCTGCTTTTATGGTTTCATTAATCGGGCTTCCCAAAAATCTGTTTTTTGTATTATTAAAGTAATACTTGTTTGTGTAACCCAAGCCAACGCCAGGCGTAAAATTAAATTTCGCTTTTCCTACTTTGAATAATTGAAAATCCATCTGGGCCACCAAACCATATACCTGCCCAAAGGCATGTTCCGAAGTATCTTTTGTTCCCTTTAATTTGCTTAGGTCTCTGAAAATAAATCCGATCCCATAAGATTTGGCTCCGCTAAACCCGATCCATTTATCACTGTTCGTGCTGATATCCTTAAAATAAGCCGCGTCAAAACCTATAATCTGGTCCTGGAACAAATGTCCTTGGTCGCTATTTACATGCGTACCGAAAATAGGTTTAAAAATAATCGAATGATTTTCTGATGCAATTTGTGCCTGGGCAAAAGTAGTACAGGTAATCAGGATGATTAGGGATAGGGATAATTTTTTCATTAGTTTTTACTAAAACGGTAAGCAAGACTATAAAAGGCATAACGGTAGCCAATGGCGCTATTTTTAACTTCGTTCGAAGTAAAGGTAGCCGTATAGTTGGCTGTCCAGCGTGCAATAGCAAAAGTTAACCCCACCTGTGTGGTAAAAACAAAAGGTTTTGGTTTAAAGGTAATCGGTCCCTTATCATTCCTAAATAAACCACCCTGCAGGCTCGAATCAAATACCACAGCATGTAATTGTGGACTAACCGAAAGAAAAAGTTCGTATTTGCGCTGAGCTTTATAGTTGTTGTTATTATTCACCAAGCTGTTAAAAGCTGCTGAGCCTTCCATATCGTTAAATCTTCCCAAACGGAACATGGCACCAAGGTTGGCCTTTGTAATTACGTTGCCAAGCGCAGCCGAAGCCGTTCCCGTAACATCAAATACCTTATTATTGGTGGTTATTAAAAGTTTGTTGTATTCGGCGCCCAGGTTCAGTGCCAGCTCACTGTTTAAACCGTATTCCCATCCTTCAATCTGGTTTTGACCAACCAGTTTATGAAATGCTTTTTGAAACTTTTCGCCCAAGGCATCTTTTCCCGTAACGCCAAGCTGTGCCGAAACTTTTAACAGCTGTTTGTTATCATAAAACCGGCTATAATTAGCCTCTCCATATAAGTATGCTGTGAAAGGCCTGTCATGTAAAGCGGGATTAGGTACGAAACTATAATAGGGATTGTAAATTTTTTGACCAAGCTCAAAGCCTATAATCTCTTTGCTTCTCCCGGTTTTCAGGTTTTCACCGTTTAAAGCGTGCCTAAATTTAATAAAAGCACCGTTTGTATAATAGCGGTCGCTGGTAATATCAATATAAGCATCATTCTCTGAGATAATAACAAGCTCATTTTTATAATTTTGCGCGTAACTAATTTCTGCAATGCCGATAAATAGCAGAGAAAAGTATATTTTGAGCATCAACTTCATTTGTTTGGATGGTTTATTAAGGCTATAAAAGTATTAATTATTGTTCAAAATATTGATACTGCAATCCTTTGTTAAGCTTGGTTTATTTATTTAGTACATATTATGCTATTGTTTTTTCAGCAAAGCAGTTGTTGTGCTACTATATCAGCATGTTCCCGCTTTCCGTTTGTAGTGCCGGCGTGAAGCCTGCAGCTACCACTGCAATCGGGTTTAGATGGGCGGGGGCAGGGGGTAACTTACGAAGTTTCCAAAAGGGCATGTGCGGAGAACTTCGTAAGTCTTCAGATCGCAGATTTCAAAAAACCTGCGAGGTTTATAAGTAGGCTTAAACACCTTTTGCTTCAAAAAGTTTTAACTATAGTAATTTTTTTTCCTGCTGAAAACCATCA
>Ga0157371_10001555_pt1 | contig 23605 bp, 17 predicted proteins | sample C45metaG_FD_113462 | JGI IMG/M metagenome (GOLD analysis project Ga0157371, IMG submission 113462) | Corn rhizosphere microbial communities from Kellogg Biological Station, Michigan, USA - C4-5 metaG | ecosystem: Host-associated > Plants > Roots > Rhizosphere > Soil | place: USA: Michigan...
ATACACAATATTGCTGAACGTTTTGCGCATTGCAGCATCGTTTTCTTCAGCTGATTGATCTCCCAGTCCGTATCCGTCAACCCATCCACCGCATGCAACGCGCTGGTTCCAAGCAGGCATAGGTCGGCATTGATCTCCGAAAGCTGACTGATCACATGACCGCCGTAGGTCACCTGCGAATTTTTCGAGAACAATCCGCCGATCAAGATCACTTCTACCTTCTCAAACTTCGACAGTTCAATGGCAACAAAGGGGCTGATGGTAAAGAATGTGGCTTCCAATAAAGGTGGAAGCTGTTTTACCAATTCCAGGATCGTCGTGCCCCCACCCGTTAAGATGACCATACCGTTCCTGATCAGCGGCAAGGTTTTTTTGGCTATCGCGATCTTCGCCTCCCGGGCGTAGATGGTTGTGTCATCGAAATCCCGTTGGTAAGATTTGGACAGCGCACCTCCATGAACCTTGTGCAATTGCTGGCTATCGACCAGCTCTTGCAGATCCCTGCGGATGGTGTCTTCTGAGACATTCAGCTGCTGAACCAGGTCAGATGTAAGTACCCGGTTGTGCAGGTTAATCTGCCGCATTATAAAATCATGACGTTCCCTTTTGAGCATTAGGTTATATTTTGACCGTAATGTATAAAAAAAAATAAAAGTAAAGGAATGCAGGTTTCTGCGGCTTTATGCATTTTATTTCCTGCAACATTTTTGAGATAATTAGTTCCCTTCTTCATATTGTGAATTAATTTAAGATATTTACCTGAAAATTAGAAAAATGCGTGTTGTTGCGTGTTTCTTCTGGAATGCTCTTAAAAGAAGAAAAATTTACTATTAACCAAATTTAACATTGATGAAAAGAAAGCTACTCTTAATTTTTGTAGTCTGTTTGTCTTTCCTTGCCCAAGCTATTGCGCAGGAAAAGACCATTACAGGTAAAGTAACGTCATCTGACGACGGGAGTACCATCCCGGGTGTTTCCGTAAAGGTCAAGGGAACGTCCAAGGTGGTTCAAACTGCGGGGAACGGTACGTATTCCATCACCGCAAACAATGGTGATGTGCTCGTATTCAGCTATATCAGTATGGCAAGCGAGGAAAGAACAGTTGGAAATTCAAACACGATCAACGTGGCTTTGAAGTCTGACGCAAAAGGTCTGAACGAGGTCGTGGTTGTCGGCTTTGGTACACAGAAAAAAGCAAATCTTACCGGTGCAGTAAGTACGGTAGACGTAGATAAAGCTTTTGGAAGTAAGCCACTGAACGATCCTGCAAAGGCCCTGCAAGGTGTGGTTCCGGGCCTGACAATTACTTATGGTAACGGCGGACTAACCTCTGCGCCAAATATTAGCATACGTGGAGTAGGTTCCATCAACGGAAACAGCCAGCCCCTAATTTTGGTGGATAACGTGGAAACGCCTGACCTAAGCTTAATTAACCCAGCTGATATCGAAAGCATCTCAGTGCTTAAAGATGCGGCTTCAACATCCATCTACGGCGCACGTGCGGCATTCGGTGTGGTTTTGGTTAAAACCAAATCCGGTAAAAAGAACGTTCCGACAAGCATCAACTACAACAACAACTTTTCCTGGGGTAAGCCTACAAGCCTGCCTGATTTTGCAGATCCAGTTGCGGAGTTAACCGGATTGTACAATGCCTCAGTTCGTGCTGGCACCACTTCTCCGGAGATCTTCGGTATGCAATTGTTAACGCTTCGTGACGGTATCGCCAACTGGCAAAAAAACTATTCGAAAACGAATACAGGCCGGGAGATGATCCTGGGTCAGGATTTCGATTACATCGATAACCGGGTTTATTTCTTCAAGCAATGGGATCCAAAAAAGGAGATGCTTAAAGATTATACGCCGCAACAAAACCACAACCTGCGCATTCAGGGTGGTAGCGATAAGATCGGTTACAACATCTCTGCAGGTTATGCAAACGAAGGTGGTATCTTCAAGCTGAACCCGGATGAGATCAACAAGTATAACTTAACAACTTCCATCACAGCAGCTGCAACCAAATGGTTGGATGTTGATGCAAGATTCATGTATCGGAACTTCAAATACACTTCTCCATACCAATACCAAAACAACTGGTATTATTTCTGGAGATGGGGATCGTACTTTCCATACGGAACATACAATGGCAACTACTTCAGAAGTATCCCGGCTTATTTAGCTAACGCAAGAGAAAACTCGGTAACAGATAACTACAACCGTATTGACTTCGGTGCAACGCTAAAGCTAACCAAAAACTTAACCGTACGTGCAGATTACACGATCGGAAGAGATAATATGTTACGTAAAGAAGTTGGTGGACCGATCTACGCATGGGATTTCTGGTCAGCTGGAACACCTCCAGCATTGGCAAACATAGCTTCTGCAGCACAGGATGTCTTAAATTATGGTACAAGCAGACAGGTGAAAAACACCTTCAATGCGTATGCAACGTATCAAAACACCTTTGCCACCAACCACAACGTAAAGGTAATGGCCGGTGTGAACACGGAGAACTATGACAACCTGCAATTCTTTGCAGGTAAGCAAACCATTCTGGATCCTTTACACCCAGAATTGAACCTGGCTGTAGGCACACCGGTTGTTAGCGGTACGCATGGTTCAGGTAACTTCCCTGTAGGTGGCTATGGTGGGGTATTCGGACGTATCAACTACGATTATAAAGGCAAGTACCTTTTAGAGGTTAACGGCCGTGAAGATGCATCTTCATCATTCTCTAAAAAAGACCGTTGGGCATTCTTCCCATCTGCATCCCTTGGATACCGTCTTACAGAAGAAAGCTTCATGAGTTTTATTAAACCAACCATTGATGATATTAAATTCCGCGCATCTTATGGTACCGTAGGTAACCAGAACGTAGGTGGACAATTTTATATTCCAACCATGGCTGGATCGGCGATCAACTGGGTAACTGTTGGGAGCAACACGAAGGTTCAGGGCATCGCTGCACCTATTCCGGTTGCGGAATCCTTAACCTGGGAAAAAGTTCAAACTTTGGATTTAGGTGCGGATATCCGTTTCTGGAAAAACCATATTGGTGTATCTGCTGACTGGTACCAACGTGATACCAAAGGGATGTTGCAAAACACAACCGTGGGTTCTGTATTTGGTAGTGCAGGTCCAAGGATCAATGCCGGTAACTTCCGCAACAAAGGATATGAGATCAGTGTAGACATCAACTATCCGGTTGCTACAGATCTGAACTTATACTCGACCCTGACATTTTCAGACAACAAAACCAAATTCACCAAATGGAACAATGCCGCTAAGACCATCTACCAAAACGGTAATGGTTATTATGAAGGACAAACCTTCGGTGAGATCTGGGGTTTCGAGACTGATGGATTCTTTACCTCAGCTGATGATGTGAAAAATTCTCCGAGCCAAACGAAATTGCAAACAGGTAACTTCGTGTATGGCCCTGGTGATATCAAATACAAGGATCTGAACGGAGACGGCGTGATCAACACAGGCGGAACTACAGTTGGAGATCATGGCGATTTAAAAGTTATCGGTAACAGTCAGCCGCGCTACCAATATGGCATACGTTTGGGTGGTAACTATAAAGGTCTGGACTTTGATGTATTTATTCAAGGCGTAGGTAAGCGCGACTATTGGGGTGTTGGTAACATGGTTATTCCTGCTTACCAGGGTGCCGATATCCTGTATGCAAACCAACTTGACTACTGGACTCCGGAGAAACCGAATGCGTTCTATCCTAATCCATACATCAGCAACAACAGTACAACGATCTCTAACTTCCCAACAAGCGGAAACAACTTCTATCCACAAACTAAATACTTGCTAAACATGGCTTATGCCCGTTTGAAGAACGTAACCTTAGGTTACACATTCGGAAATCAGTGGAGCAAGAAATATGGTGTGCAGAAGTTCAGGATCTATGTGAGCGGTCAAAACTTAGCGACCATCTCTAACGTAGGTGTTCCGATTGATCCGGAGATGACAGACGGTGAATCCGGCTTTACAGGAAGAACCTTCCCGTTCTCCAAAATCTATTCTTTCGGAGTTAATTTAACCTTGTAAATCCCTTATTATAATTAAAATGAAAGTATTTAAATCGATATTATACGTAACCTCCTTGCTGGTTGTTTTGGGCAGTTGCTCCAAGGACCTCAACGTGGATACACCCGATCAGTTTTCTGATGATAACTTCTGGACCAGTGAAAATAATGTGCGTTCATACAACTGGGGCTTCTATGATCTGTTTACCGGTTTTGGAACAGGTACTTCAGGCGACTTCTACTTTTCTTCATTGAATGATGATCAGGCGGCTGCTACCTTCCAGAACTTTGCGCAAAACATCCCAACTACTTCTGGTGACTGGAACTGGACTTATATCCGCAAAGCGAACATCATGTTGGAGCGGATAGACAAAGTGCCGATGTCTGACGAGGCAAAAAACCACTGGAGAGGTATTGCGCGTTTCTTCAGAGCAATGGACTATTTTTCTAAGGTAAAAGTTTTTGGTGATGTGCCTTTCATCAACAAATCTTTAGATATTTCTGAGAACGACGTGATCTATAAACCAAGAGATCCCAGGACATTGGTTATGGACAGCGTACTTGCAGATATCAACTATGCCGTAGCAAACATCCGTACCACAGATCAGAGCAATACGGTTAACAAAGATGTGGCTTTGGCCTTAAAATCAAGGATCTGCCTGTTTGAAGGTTCATACCGCATCTACCATACAGAATTGAGTCTGCCGGATGCAGAGAAATTCCTTACGGAAGGTAAAGCAGCTGCCGAGCAATTGATCGGAACTAAATATGCCTTGGGAAATTATAAAGATCTATATAGCTCTTTAGACCTTACAGGCAACAAAGAGGTGCTTTTATACAAACGATACCTCCCTGGTGTGCTTACACACTCTGTGATCGGTTATACAAACAGTACAACGGTTATGAACGGATTAACCAAATCTGCTGTTGAATCTTACGCAACTGTTGACGGATTGCCTATTGGCCAGTCGCCATTATACAAAGGTGATAACACGATCAAAGACGTTCGAACTAACCGTGATGCCCGTTTGTTGGTAACTATTGACTCTGTATTGATGTACAATGGAAGCTTGGTGGGTGGTCAAAGTTCAAGTACAGGCTACCGTCCAGCGAAGTTCTTAAATCCTAACGCAGTGCAGTTGGCTCCGAACAACGATACCGATGCACCGATATTCTGGTATGCAGAGATCTTGTTGAACTATGCAGAAACTTCTGCCTTGTTGGAGAAACTTGGAAAATACACCGTAACTCAAGCTGACCTGGATAAATCTGTAAACCTGCTACGTACACGCGCTAAAATTGCGCCTCTTGTCGTGTCTGCGCCGGGTGTAGTTTCAGCCTCAGGCGTGGTGATCGCTGATCCGGCACGCCCTGCGGACATCAGTCCGTTGATGTGGGAGATCAGAAGAGAGCGTCGTGTGGAGTTGATGATGGACGGTTTCCGGTTCCAGGATCTGATGCGCTGGAAGCAAGGTGAAAAGCTTGACAGAGCGAAAAACCCGGATGCTTTCTTAGGGGCTAAAGTAGCTGATAATAAGAAGGTGCTTCGTAATGCAGATGGATATATTTTGCCATATGCACCAACGCTTATCCGGACATTTGTTGATCCTAAGAATTACTTGTCGCCAATCCCATCCGGACAATTTGCTTTGTATCCAAGTGGTACATTGAAGCAAAATCCAGGCTGGTAAGGCTTATATAAAATCTACTCAGGCGGGTGTGTCATTTCTTTCGGAATGACACACCCGCTTTTTTTTGTGTCAGGATTTTCGCGAATGAGTCAGTTAACCTCCAGTTAATTACTAGGATGTTTATAGCTTCGTAACAACGTCGTGTTTGCGGAGGATCTGCTTTGGCTTTGCAAGGGCTTCTCTATGGCTCGAGGCATAGGAAAGGCATAGCAAAGGCGAACCAAAGGCATAGCAAACGCGATAGAAAACCGAGGCTGAGTAATCGCCGGCCCGAATTAAGTAAAAAGAAAAGAAGGGTGTGTTATACAGAGATTGCTTGTTTACAATGGGTGTATGTTACTGCATTAGTTTACACGGTCCATATATCGCCACCATTTCTCTAAAACAGATAGCAATTCGTCTATTTTAACCGGTTTTGTTAAGTAATCATCCATGCCTGCAAGGATGGTTGACTCCCGGTCTTCCAGCCTTGCATTAGCTGTCATAGCGACAATGATCGGCTGTTGTTTGCCTGCACATGCTCGTATTCGCCGGGTGGCTTCAAGTCCGTCCATCTCAGGCATCTGTATATCCATAAGTATAAGCTGATACCTTTTTTTGTCCAGTGCTTCCAAAACTTTTGATCCGTCAACAACCATGTCGGGCACGTAGCCCATCTTGGTTAAAATCAAATTGATTAACTTTTGATTGACTGGGTTATCCTCAGCTATAAGGATATCCATTGGATATCTTTTTGCGAATTCTACAGTAAACGGATTCTTTTTAGGCTGATGCTTTTCTACTGTTTCAACTTTGCCAAACTGGCTTATGATCACATTATACAATCCCTGATATCGGATCGGTTTATTGATGACTGCATCAAAAAGTTTTGATTCATTTTCAGGCAGCTTGTTGCCTAATGAATTAAGTAGAACCAGACGGATATCCGGATTATTGGTCCGGATAATTTCAGCCAGTTGAATGCCGTCCATTGTTGGCATTCTAAGGTCCGTCAGAACCATCTCCATGTTATTTGGGATAGACAGAATCTCCAGTGCATGTTCAGCAGATACTGCATTACTGCAAATGGAACCCCAGCTCGTTAACTGTTGGCATAAAGTTTTGCCTGCCAAAGCGTTATCGTCCACAACTAGAATATGCCGGCCCTGTAAGCCTGGCAAATGCGAAAGCGGCTTCCCGGCTTCGGTATCACTCAACTTCTTAGATAGAATATTAAAACTGAAAGTCGTTCCTTGTTCTGGCTTGCTGATCACTCCAATCTCTCCGCCCATCAATTCTATCAATTTTTTACTGATGGCAAGTCCCAAGCCGCTTCCTCCATATTTTCTTGTGGTGCTTGAATCTACCTGGGAAAAAGGGTTAAACAATCGATGTAATTTTTCTTCAGGAATACCGATACCTGTATCATGGATGCTGAATTGTAGATTGAGTTCTGCCCCCTTGTGCGGCAGGGATCTTAATGAAACCATTACCTCGCCTTTTTTTGTGAACTTAACTGAATTGCTTACCAGGTTAAGCAAGACCTGTCTCAGGCGCAATTCATCACCAAATATTACTTCAGGCACATCATCAGCAATCTGGTAAATTAAATCAAGGTCTAGTTTTGAACAGCTATCAGCAAAAACATCCATGACACCCTCCATACAGTTTCGGACGTTAAATTCGTGTTGATCCAGCTCCATACTTCCAGATTCGATCTTGGAGAAATCCAGTACATCATTGATTATAGATAATAGCGCGTCTCCACAATTCTTAATCGTTTCTGTATATTCTTCCTGCTCTTTACTGAGGCTTGTTGCGGATAAGAGGCTGGCCATTCCAATTACTCCATTCATAGGTGTACGGATCTCGTGGCTCATGGTAGCCAGAAACAAACTTTTAGCTTCATTAGCATTTTCAGCCTCTTCCCGGGCCTTTTGCTCGTTAATAGTCATCCGGGCAAGCAAATCGGTTCGCTCCTGCACCTGTGTTTCTAATTCGATCTGCCTTAATTTTATGGACCTTAACCTGAACTTAAAAATGGCAATGATACCAAGGACTACAAATACAACGGCCAGCAGATCAAACCACCATGTAAGCCAATAGGGAGGCACAATGGTAATCTGGAGTAGTGAGCTGACTGGTGACCACTGCCCGGCACTATTTTGATATCTTAATTTGAACTGGTATGTCCCTGCCGGTAAATTCGTGTAGGATGCCGAGTTCCTGGCGCCCACGTAATTCCATTCGGAATCAAAGCCTTCAAGTATAAAGGCATATTTTTTTGTGTTGGCGGAACTAAAGTCCAGAGCGGCGTACTCCAGTGAAATTGTGGATTGTTTATAAGATAAAGTGATACGCTTTGTATCAGCTATATCTGTTATCAGCCGATTTTGATCACCTTTCTCCGCAATGCTCCGGAGCGGTTTGTTAAACACAAGGAAGGAGGTAACAACCAGTGGCGAGAACTCTGCAGGTTTAACGATCTTCTGGGGATAAAATGCGTTAAATCCGTTTATGCCACCGAAGAAAAGTTGACCATCAGTAGTTTTCAGTGCAGAATGAGGCTTAAATTCATCTCCTTGTAACCCGTCTTCAACTGTATAGTTTTTGAATCTTCTGTTAGGGAAATCAAACATGGACAAACCATTATTGGTACTTATCCAAAATTTGCCATTATTATCTTCCTTAATGGCGTAGGTAACATTACTGGCGAGTCCGTCTTTTTTTGTAAAAACAGTAAAATGCCCGGTTTGTGGGTCATACATATTCAAACCGCTGGTCGTACAAAGCCATATCCTGCCTTTGCTATCTAACAACACATCATGAACAGTGTTATTGCTTATGCTATTTTTATCCGGAAGATGCTGGAAGTGTGTGAACTTGCCGGTTTTTAAATCTAGCTGGTCAAGGCCGTTCCCATTGGTTCCTATCCATAAATTACCGGAGCTATCTTCACAGATATCGTAAATATCGTTACTGCATATGGTTTGCTTGTCTTTTGGGTTATGCCTGTAATGCTTAAATAGGCCGGTTCTACGATCGTATAAGTTCAGCCCGTCGTTAAAGGTACCGATCCAGGTATTCCGGTCTTTACTATGCACGATGCAATAAACATTGTTACCACTAAGTCCAGCCGGGTTTGCAGGATTCTTTCGTATGTTTTTGAACATACCGGTTTTCGGATCATAAATACTTAAACCATCACCCCATGTACCTATCCATAAATTCCCGTCGGGATCCTGGCTCGTGGTGAGGACATAATTTCCGGTAATCCCATTTTTACCCGCGGGTTGTTGTTTGAAATGCTTGAAGGATCCTTTGGTACGGTCAAATTTATTAAGTCCACCACCATCCGTTCCAATCCAAATGTTCCGGTCACGATCCTCGAATATATCCAGCACAAAATTGTTGGACAAACTGGTCGGTAATGAATTATGCTGGTAAAGGGGAAAACTGGCCGTGCTTCGTTTATACAAGTTAATCCCGCCGGCAAAGGCACCTAACCACATATTCCCTGATCTGTCTTTGTAAATGGCATTTATAGTTGTGCCGCTGATACTATTATTATCAATATCGTCATGTTGGTAGTTAAACAAACGACCTTTTTTATCTAATAAATTTAATCCTCCATGCTCGCTACCAATCCAAAGGTTTCCGTTATCATCCTTATTGATACTATTTACGGTGTTTATAGAACTGCTGTTCCCGAATTCATCCTCGTTTCTGAAGTTTCGAAAGGTTTTGTTTTTTTGATCAAATTCAAATACCCCATCCATCTCGGTACCTAAATACAACATACCAGCTTTGTCCTCATAAATACAGATGATGTCCTCGCCTCCAGGTGTGCCTGTTAGTGGATGCCTGTATCTGAATTTTTTAAAGTTATTGCCTGCCTTATTAAAGAGATTCAGGCCGCCGGCCGCCGTACCGGCCCATACATTGTCGTTTTTGTCAATTAAGACGGTATGTACATTGTTGTTGCTAATTGTACTGCTGTCCGTTTCTGAGTGTAAATGGTGCTTGAATTTTCCTGATTTAACGTCCAGATAATCCAGCCCATTCTGTGTGGCTAACCATAGGTTGCCTGCGAGATCGAGCGCAATCCGGTTCACATTATTATTTATTAAGCTTGTCTCATCCCCTTCGCGATGAAGATACCGGGTAAATCGCCCGGAAGCCGTGTTGAACTTATTTAATCCACCCTTTGTTGCAATCCACAAATTACCAATCGGGTCTTTTGCAAGGTCGAGGATCACATTGTTGCTTAGTGAGTTATTATTATCAGGGTCATAGCTGTAATTGATGAATTTATAACCGTCATACCGGTTTAAACCATTACCTGTGCCAATCCACATAAAACCCCTGGTGTCCTGTATAATACTACTTACGTCAACCTGGGACAATCCTTCACGGGTGCTCATGTGTTCAAACTTCAGGCTCTGTTTTTGTGAAAAGCAAACAAAAGGAAAAGCAGTACACCAAACCAGGGTGAGTAAACTTAAAAGGAAATTTAAATTTAAGGATTTTGTCAACGGAGGAATATTTGGTTGGAATAAGCAAGTTTGCAACTTGCAATTCTTTATACTTTATAGGTAGCTAAATATAACGTTATAATTCAGGCAGGGCACTAAGTCCAAAATTTTTTCACCTACCGGATGGTTATAAATCTAGCCAAAGAAACAGCATTTGTTTCAATTTATATTATTTTCTAGAAAGAGTCTTAAAGGTATCTTCAAGGATAAACTTAAGGAACATGATGATTCAGATCTTTTTTGATTAATGAATTGGCGATCCTTATCAGAAGTAAGGCTGGATGTTCAATAATAAAGCCTGTTCGCAAGCCGCATTAAGCGCATATCGGGTAAACATGTCTTAACTGTTCTTCAGTTTTTTTTATACTTTTGCAAGCAAAGAATACGACATGGCAAGCTTTACACTTACTCCCGAAACATCCGAAAAGGTTAAAATAAAATTCTTAAGAAAATATAGGGATCTGGCTCAGGCAGATATTTCTTTTACGCCGGGTCAGGAAGACCAGCTGGTAGAGCGCTTGATGGAACTTGTTAAGCGGGACCGCAAGTACATTGAGTTTACGATAAACAAGGCACTTGCAGATCCCAATGGCAACAGGCTTTAAGCTTGGTCGCCGTGTAATTTAACAACCAACCCGTCCATATCCGGGTTTAGTTTCAACTGGCAGGCCAGTCTTGAATTCGGTAACAGGTCTGGCAAAGTATCCAGCATCGCGTATTCATCATCCGACATTTCGGTTAACTTCTCTTCGCCTTCCAGCACGTCCACACAGCAGGTGGCACATAGGGCCATTCCACCGCAGGTGGCCAGGATATCATATTCACAGGCTTTAAGGAACTCCATCAGGCTTAAACCCATGTCTATGGGTGCTTCTAATGCAGTCCGGGTACCATCCGGATTTTGTACGCTAACGGTTATGTTATTTTCTTCCATTTGATCGCTGGGCTTAAAATTCTGAAACGCCGTTTACTGTTGTGTATTTCATGGTGTATTTAACACCTGGATTCATGTATTGGTAAGCACTGTGGCTCATCAAAGCAGCCTCGTGGAAGCCACATAAGATCAGTTTAAGCTTGTTTGTGTAGGTGTTGATATCGCCAATGGCATAGATACCCGGGATGTTCGTCGAGTAGTCATCGGTGTTCACCTCGATGGCGTTCTTGTTGATGTTCAGGTCCCATTGTTCGATCGGGCCCAGTTTCGGGCTCAAGCCAAATAAAGGAATCAGGTGGTCTGCAGCCACATTGGTAACTTCCATGCTGCGGTTATGGATAATTTCTACATTCTCCAATTTACCGTTTCCGGTTACTGCATTCAGGTTGCTGTTCAGAACCAGGTTGATCTTACCGCTTTCTGCAAGCGCCATCACCTTGTTTACAGAGTCTGGTGCACCTCTGAAGCTTTCGCTTCTGTGTACCAGGGTTAGTTCTTCACAAACATCCGCCAGGAAGATGGTCCAGTCCAGCGCCGAGTCACCGCCACCTGCGATCACCATTTTCTGACCGCGGTATTTCTCCGGATCCAGGATCATGTAGTTGACGCCTCTTCCGTTTTCAAATTGTTCCAGGCCAGCTACTGCAGGTTTGCGGGGCTCAAAGCAGCCCAGTCCGCCAGCAATAACAACCACTTTAGATTCGATGATGGTTCCCATATTGGTGGTCAGAACGAAATCCTGTTCACCACGTTTTTCAAGACCTTCGATACGCTCTCCTAAGGTAAAGCCCGGGTGGAAAGGTTTAGCCTGATCCATCAGGTTGTCTACCAGTTCCTGAGCAAGAACGGAAGGGTATCCAGGAATATCGTATATGGGTTTTTTAGGATATATTTCAGAAAGTTGTCCGCCTACCTGGGGTAGATAATCAATCAGGTGACAACGCATTTTAAGTAAACCGGCTTCAAATATTGCAAAAAGACCGACTGGTCCGGCGCCGATGATGGCTATATCTGTAGAAATCATGAATCTAATTTTGTGCGAATTTACAAATTTTGTTTGTAATGAATCTTAATTGTCCGCAATTGCTTTGATTAGTAGCTATATTTGTGCGTATTGATGACAAAAAAAATATATTTCGCATCTGATTTTCACCTCGGATCTCCAAACCATACAGCCAGCAGAATACGGGAAGACCGCATTGTACGCTGGTTAAATGAAATTGAGCCAACCTGTTCGGAGCTTTTTCTAATGGGTGATGTTTTTGACTTTTGGTTTGAATATAAGGCTGTGGTTCCTAAAGGTTTCATCCGTTTACAGGGCAAACTGGCCTCTATGTCTGATGCCGGGATCAAGATCTACTTTTTTAAAGGCAACCACGACATGTGGGTGAACGACTACTTCACCAAAGAAATGGGCATCCAGATCATCAGTGATGAGTTCGAGATGGTGCGTGGTGGGAAGACGTTTTACCTGCACCATGGGGATGGACTGGGCCCTGGCGATCACAGTTATAAATTCTTAAGAAGGATCTTCCGGAATCCCGTTTGCCAGTGGTTGTTTTCGCTGGTACCACCGCGTATCGGGATGGGGATTGCCAGCGGCTGGTCGGGGCACAGCCGGAGCGCAAACGAGAAAGAGGAAGTGTTTATGGGTGCCGACAAGGAGTGGTTGGCGATCTATGCGCGGGAGCAGCTGCAACGAAAGCATTATGACTACTTCATCTTCGGACATCGGCATCTGCCGCTAAATCTGCAGCTGACACCCGACAGTTTGTATGTGAACCTGGGGGAGTGGATCAATTACAGCAGTTATGCGGTTTTTGATGGCAATGCCTTAACCCTTAATTATTTTGAAAAGGAAAATTGAGCGGAAAACCGTATTTTTGTGCCCAAATCATTGTAGCTGCCTGGTAGTATGCGGATTATGCATGCCGGCGTAGCTACGTTATTTTTCCAGAAGACGATATGTTAGAAAAATTAGAAGCCATAAAACTGCGTTGGGAAGATGTTGAAGAGCAGCTGAGCAATCCTGACACCATGCAGGATATGAAGCGCTTTGCACAACTCAACAAAGAATATAAAGACTTGACCAAGATTGTAGAGCAATATAAGATCTACAAGAATGTGATGAGCAACATCGAAGCGAACAAGGAGATTCTGAATACCGAGAAAGATCCGGAGATGCGTGAGATGGCCAAGGAGGAACTGGACGAGCTGTTGAAGCAACAGGAGGAATTGGAAGAGAAGGTCCGCTTTATGCTGATCCCGGTTGATCCGGAAGATTCCAAGAATGCTGTATTTGAGATCCGCGGTGGAACCGGTGGTGATGAGGCTGCGCTTTTTGCAGGCGACTTATACCGCATGTACACGCGTTTCTTCGAGCAGAAACGCTGGCAGGTGGAAGTGGTAAACGTAACCGAAGGAACCGCTGGTGGCTATAAAGAGGTGATCTTGAAAGTATCCGGAGAGGATGTTTACGGACAGCTGAAATATGAATCAGGTGTACACCGCGTTCAGCGCGTTCCTGACACCGAAACTCAGGGCCGGGTGCATACTTCTGCCGCTTCGGTGGCTGTGTTGCCTGAAGCCGAGGAAATCGACTTCTATTTGAATCCTGCAGATATCGACATGCAGACTTCCCGTTCGGGTGGTGCAGGTGGACAGAACGTGAACAAGGTAGAGACGAAAGTACAGCTTACCCACCGTCCGTCTGGATTGGTTGTGGTGTGCCAGCAGGAGCGTTCCCAGTTGGGTAACCGGGAGATTGCGATGGAAATGTTGAGAAGTAAGCTTTACGATATTGAATTGCAAAAGAAAAATGGCGATATTGCGGCCCGAAGGAAGACCATGGTGTCTACTGGAGACCGCTCTGCGAAGATCAGAACCTACAATTATCCGCAAGGAAGGGTAACCGATCACCGCATTGGATTGACACTTTACAACCTGAATCAGATCATGGACGGAGGTGTTCAGGAACTGATCGATGCGCTGCAGTTTGCGGAGAACGCAGAGAAAATGAAAGAGGGATCTGTAATCTAAAAAATAAGCCTCTAAGGGTTAGCCACTTAGGATTATTTGAAAATAAATGTTGCAAATATAAATATTCAACCTATATTTGCATTCCCGAAAGGGGAAAGACGGACCGGTAGTTCAGCTGGTTAGAATGCCGCCCTGTCACGGCGGAGGTCGCGGGTTCGAGTCCCGTCCGGTCCGCAAAAGAAAGCCTTAACTGAAAAGTTGAGGCTTTTTTGGTTTTAAATGGTTTTTGGATTCCCCTTAATTACTTTAGGATAGAGTGGAATGGATTTCTCCACGTGGGGGCACTTGTAAATCGTATGATGCAACTTTATGTTGTAGCACCTCTCAGGCAATCAAACCAAATGCGGGCGACATGATTTCCAGTTCTGCGCGGGGTATGCCGAGTTTTGAGCCCAATGTCCTCCAATCTTTAACTGCGGTGCAAACTTCCTTAATAATCCTATGCATTTGGGCATCCTTTAACTGGAAAAACTGTCCTACGCTCAATGCCAGCTCAAAATCAAGCGCATTATTATGCATATCTACATTTAAAGCCAATCCATTTTTATCTGTTGATGGATTAATGTCGTATGCAGGTGAAAGCCTCCAGCCTTTTTTCGTCAATAGAAATCCGTGGTTTCTAAAATGATCGTCTGTATTGGAGATTGCCATATGAAAAACGATCCTCCTCCATAATTGATGTAAATCCTCTTCGATGTTTGAGCCGTAGGTCTGTATAAAGTCAGCTATCTCGAGATAGCTTGGGGTGGCATCCCTAATACTGTCTTCACTGTTTTTGGTCATGGTCATTGCCGATGCAAAATGGATGCGTTCTCCTGCTTCCCTGTCAAAACGCCTTGATAAAAATGTATGATAGGGGCCTCTTACCTTTTCTAATTTGCAGATGGGCATATTAATTCCCGCCTTGCAGGCGAGTTCATATGCAAGGTATTCCCATGCGGCCTTATCGGTATTGTCGGATTTCGAAGGAAACTTTGCAATACAAAGATGACCTTCCAAGTCGATAATACTCGCTTTTGGTCTTGCGCCACCCAAAGATGATCCAGGTGCAAAAAGCATTGGAATCCACTCATTGCCATTTTTCCCTTCTTCATCCTCTTCATACGCCTTAACACTGGCTTCGAGTTCTCTGAGATGGGTAATTGGCGGCGTCGGATTATACTTATTGTCGTCCAGAAAAGGGCCATCTGGATCTAGTTTGAATCGGAGTGCTCCCATCCTCGATGCGTCATGTACGCCCAAAAGGAAGTCAATTTCATACAACTTTGGCGCGGCTTCTTTTCTTGAAAGTGCTTCTTGTGCGGCGCGGCGTAACATTAGTTTTCGACCCCAAGTGTCTGGCATCGAATCCATAAATACGCCAAAGTTATCTTTTTTGTGCGGGTATTGCGTTCCTGAAAATAGGCCTATTTCAGGGTCGATCAAAAACAAGTCATCGGACTTCAACCATTCCTTGGCATATTCAAAGCCGAAGATCCTGCTTCCTTTACTCTGTTGCGCAGATATTACACCGATGCATTTTGGCGCTGTCATCCCTTTCCAATGGGCGTATACCCATATATCTGTTTTAGTCGCCGCCATTAGGTTAATAAATCTAAATCCTGAAGTTTTTTGCCGAATTCATCATCCGCGGCGAGTTTGAGAAAATCCTCATGGAGGTTCAATGCTTTAAGGACATTGAAATATGCACCCATGGAGACACTCGGATCTCCGCGTTCAATTTTGCGAAGGGTTAGCCTTTCTATAGCAGCACGTTCGGCAAGTTGGATAGCAGTTAGTTTTCTACGCTTCCTTGCCAGCTTGATATTCTCACCAAGCTCATCCCAGATTTTTTGATATTTGGGAAATACAACAACTTTCCTCGACTTCATAATGGATATTATTATATTCAAATATACCCATATTGGATATAATAATATCCATTTTTATTATAAGATTGTAAATCAGTTTGGATAGAAATCCTTTAACCATTTCAGGCCTGTCAATAAAACCTGGAAGCTGTTGCTTATTGTAAAGCGTGATGCAGGTTTGTACAGGTTTCGTGTTATTGTAAGATTAACAATACAATTCAAGCAAATTCAAATACAGTATACCTGTTCTTGAATAACCATTAAGGCAAAAAATGCCCCTAAAGTTCGTTATATGAGCTTTTGGGCGGCTTTTTTAGAACCAGTCGGTTTCTGTATTCTTTAAAGATTTTTAATTCAAAGGTAAATGTTGAAGTGCTTGCAATTCATTTATCATTCTATATATTTGAACGTAAGCCTTTCTCTTGCGGGTTTTTGCGTGTTTGGCTTTGAGGTTCAAAATTAAATAAGGATCAATGTATTTATCTCCTTTATTATTGCTGCTAATGCTTAATGTTTCGTTTGCATTTGCACAGTCGGATTCTTTAACATTCAAAAAAGCCAGGTGGGAGAGTAAACGCCTTGCTGGTGGTGTCCATCTCAGGCAGGCCCAGTTCACTGAAAAGTCGCTGTTCGGCTCCAATCAATATATCTCGCTTATAGAGATCAAGCCCAGGCGTAAGAACAGGATAAGCCTGGCTTATGAAGCCAAAGAAAAGCGCATGACCAGCGATTTTGCCAAGCGAAACAAGGCCGTTGCCGCTATCAACGGTAATTTCTTCGATGTGAAGAATGGCGGTTCAGTCGATTTTATGCGTGTGAACGGGCAAGTTATCAATGAGAACAGGCTAAAGAAAGATAATCGCCGCGCCACGCACCAGAAAGCGGCAGTGGCGATTTCAAACGGAAAAGTACATATTGAGGAATGGAATGGTAGCAGCGATTGGGAAAGTAGATTGGAGGGCGAGGATGTTATGCTGACCGGCCCGTTGTTGCTTCATAACAATCAAGCTTCGAAACTCGACACCAGTCTTTTTGAGCGTGCCAGGCATCCACGCTCGGCTATCGCGGTTACCTCCAAAAAACGAATCTTATTTATTACAGTCGACGGCAGAAGTGAGCATGCTGCCGGCTTGAGCATGTTCGAGCTTAGGAAGATCGTACAGTGGCTTCATAGTACAGATGCTGTAAATCTTGATGGGGGAGGATCTACCACCCTCTGGGAAACTAAAGATGGGGTTGTAAATTATCCATGTGACAATAAAACCTGGGATCATGAGGGTGAACGGAATGTCGCTAACGTCATCCTGTTAAAAAGAGATTGATATGAATAATCGATCATATATGAGTATGTTAAAGATGAATAAAAAGATCACCGTTCTACTATGTGCGTTGTTGCTGACATCAGTGATCGCGCATGCGCAAGCATTTAAGTTTGGATTTGTTTCAGATATCCATGTGGGCAATCCGACTTCTGCAGATGACCTTCGCAGAACAGTAAAGGACATCAACAATAATCCGGATCTCAAGTTTGTGGTGATCACCGGCGATATCACGGAGTTTGGTGCGGATCATGAACTGAAACTCGCTAAACAGATCTTGGACAGTTTAAACAAGAAATGGTATATCATTCCGGGTAACCACGATGCGAATTGGTCTGAAAGCGGGAGCAATTCATTTCTTAAGATATTTGGTGCAGAAACTTTTGCTTTCCATTACGGTGGCTACCTTTTCGCTGGTGTAAGTTCCGGTCCGAATATGCGGATGGGGCCGGGACAGGTACCACGGGAACATGTGGTTTGGCTTGATTCTGTACTCAAAAGAACGGATCCGAAAACACCTGTGGTTTACTTAAATCACTACCCACTGGATTCTGCACAGAACAATTGGTATAATGTGGTGGACCTGCTTAAGAAGAAAAACACGCAGCTTGTGTTATGTGGCCATGGGCACGCAAACCAGAAGCTCGATTTTGAAGGTATCCCTGGTATTATGGGACGTTCAAATCTGAGGGCCAAGGATAGCATCGGAGGTTATAACATTGTTACCTTTCAGAATGGAAAAGCAATTTTTGAAGAACGCAAGCCTCTTGTAGAAAGCAACAGGCAATGGGCAGAGGTAATACTAACGGATCACCATTTCCTGCAGGATAAGACCCCTTATCACCGACCTTCTTACGCGGCAAATGAAAAACTTAACGGCGTAAAGCCGATGTGGACCTATCAGGATCAAAGTGATATCGGTGCGGGCATAGCAAGTTTCAAGGATAAGATTATATTAACAGATACGAAGGGGTTGGTGTATGCCTTAAATAAGAGCACTGGGAAGCGCCTCTGGGTATTTGGCACAGGCGGGAAGATCTATTCTACGCCAAGCGTCTCCGGCAACTATGTGGTGGTCGGATCATCTGATAATTTCATTTACGGTCTCTCTGCGTCAACTGGTAAATTGATTTGGAAATTAGCCGCTGAGAAAGCCGTGGTCGCCTCGCCGGTTATTAAAAATAATGTGGTCTATATAGGTGCTTCAGATGGCCACTTCAGAGCAATTAATCTGAGCAACGGAAAATTAATTTGGGATTTCAACGAGGTGAAAGGATTTGTGGTGAGTAAGCCATTGATCGTTAATAACCTCGTTTACTTTGGGTGCTGGAACAATGACTTCTATGCACTTGACATCGCAACTGGTAAATTGGTCTGGAAGTGGAACAATGGATCGACGAACCGCATGTTTTCACCAGCAGCGTGTATCCCTGTTGAAAGTAACGGCCGAATTTTTATCGTAGCACCCGATAACTACATGACGGCACTTGAAGCAAGTTCGGGTAAGGTCTTGTGGCGTACGAAAAATCCAAAATTCAGGGTACGCGAATCCATGGGCCTGTCGGCAGATGCTGAACTCGTGTATGTAAAAACCATGGGTGGGCAATTACTGGGCATCTCAACAAAGGCCGATAGCATGCAAGTTGCCTGGACGTCATCCCTGCAGCTGCCATATGAACTATGCCCATCACCGATCGTCGAAAACAAAGGGATTGTATATGTGCCCACACATTCGGGTACGGTATACGCCGTTGACCGCAAGGGTGGCGATGTGATTTGGCGCTATAAATTGTCCAATGCGCTGATCAATCCAATTTTACCGTGGGGCAACGACGTTTTTGTCAGCACCATGGACGGTAAAGTAATGTGCCTTCGGAATACTGGAAAGCAGTAATTCTTAATTAATGGACCGGGGTTATCCCGGTCCACTATAATCTGCAGTTTAGAATAGCTTTTCCTGTAGTGGCGTTGCCCTGAGGCGCTCCATTTAGATTAGATGTAAAATCTCTTTACTATCATTCCATACTTTCTCCATGACTTCATCTTTCTGAGCCAGTTTGGAAGGCAAAGGAAAGGTCATTTTTCCTGCCCTTAGAGCCGCATATTCTTTTCCCGAAGGAAGATCTATCTTTCCAAGTGCAAGGTCAGCCAATGCTTTGCCGGCATCCTTCATGCTATTCGATTTTGGAAACACCCGTTTTCTTATAAAAGAGATCGAAAATATTTTCCAGAGCATGCGGGGGACGATACCAAGACCTTGCATCAGCCCTGTTCCTGGAGTTGGTCCGGGATCATAAGCAATTCCTTTCCAATTTTCTGTAAGCGTATTAATATATCTTGCAGTTAGCAGATTAGATAACTTGGAAGAAGCATAAGCTCTTTCCGCATTAATTTTCTCATTTTCATCAAGTGTTTCATCTTTTTCGGGGTATGCTAACCAATAGATGTTTGCGTGCTTTGGTGGAGCCATGCGGGAGCCTTCGTCAGGATTGTGTGTGCCACTTGTTGTTAGAATGATTTTAGCATGGTCTGCAAGATTTGATCTGAGTAGGTTAATCAACAAAAAATGAGCTAAATGATTGACCGCAAATGTTGATTCAAACCCATCTTCCGTTTTAGTGTCCACCGTTGCAAAGCTTGTTCCTGCATTGCAAATCAGTACGTCAATCTTTGTGCTTCCAACCTTCGAAAGTACTGCAGAGGAAAATTCCTTTACCGATTGGAGGCTTTTCAAGTTTAAGGGCAAGTGTTCCGCACCTTTAATGCGCTTATTTCTATTGCCTAAAATCAAGCGGGTACCTGGTTCTTGTAGGAGTCTTTTGGAGGTAATGGCACCAAATCCCGAGGTGCCCCCTGTCATTATAATTGTCATTTCAGCCATAGGAATAAAGTTTAGACTGCAAAGTTGGCTATTGCCTGACTCAGAAAATTGTACACCAGCGACATTTGCTATACGGTCGAACTGGTGCGGATGAGTTTGTTTAGCTGGCGGTAAAAATTGGCTTTTTCGAAAAAATGGTTTGGTCGGTAGTTCGTGAAGGATCTAAAATCTCTTGAAAAATGAGACTGATCAAAATAACCTGAATGATAGCCCACATCGGTTAGGGTGTTATATTCCAATTGTATTTGTTTAAATGCTTTTTGGAAACGGTAAATTCTTCTGTATGATTGAATATTGACACCAACCAGTTCTTTGAATTTACGTTCCAACTGTCGATTACTTAATGAAATGGTATTTTTCAATTCAGCGATCGATATGTCGTCGTGCAAATCCAAGGAGTCAACCAGATCAAAAATCGCTTGCTCGTTGTCTGAAGGTTTACGGATACGTGCCATCAGAAAATCTTCGATAAGAGGTATCCCTTCTGTTAAATTCATGTGAGACATTGATCTGTTGTTTAAGTCGTTTGCTTCATTACCCCAAACAGAATCACTTTCAAGTAGATGATTTGTGAATTCATCAATTTGAATATCGGTAAATCGGCTCATCCCATATGGAGAAAACCTGACAAAAACTCCTTTGCCATTCTCCCATTTCATGGGTATAGGTTCCGTATGAATGCCAATTAGAAAATTGTGGAACTGTGCGTTGTGAATAGTAACCGAAAAGTTGGTAAGCGCCCAAACCATTCCAGTTTTAGGCACAAATTCCTTACTCATTGTTTGTCCGCTTTTCGTTTCGAGTATCACAAATTCTAAAACAAACTTTCGCAAACAATCATTGCTGGGCTGTATTGAAATATAGTTTGTCATCTTCAATGTTTTAAAGTCGCTAACATTTGGCTAATTGAAATTACAGCAATTCTGTGACCGTTAATCGAGAACAAAGGGGCTTTTTCTGTTTTAAATGCCAAACATCGTTGTCCATTGGTATGCCATTCGCATCCGAATAAGTTACTGGACCAGCAATCAGCAGATCAGCTTATAACCTGCCCCTCGTATGCTCATCAATTGAACACTTGGTTCATCCTTTAGCATTTTACGAATGTGCGACATGAAAACGTCCATGCTACGTGCGTTGTAAAAGCTGTCATCCCCCCAAATGTTAAGCAGCGGAACCTGCCTTGGTAATAAAGTATTGCGGTGCTGCAGCAACAGTTCCAGTAAAGCGGTTTCCTTGTAAGACAAAGTATGTGTTGCCTGGGAGGTCGTCAGGATCTGATTCACCGTATCCAGAACACAGGCGCCAAATGCAAGCCTTGATGTGGACTCATTGTTCTGTGCATCTGGTGTTCCAAACCGCGCAAGCAAGGATTCCATCCGCACCAACAGTTCGCCCATGTTAAACGGTTTTTTCAGGTAGTCGTTACCGCCACTCTTGAAGCCCTTTATCACATCTTCAGGCATCGATTTAGCACTTAGAAAGATGATGGGTATGCCGTTGTTTAGCTTTCGTATATCTTCTGCCAAAGTGTACCCATTTTTTATGGGCATCATGATATCGAGCACGCAGATGTCCGGCGGATGGGAATGAAACATCTCTAAAGCCTGCTGCCCGTCTGTGGCCAGCTGAACCTGGTATCCGCTGTTGATCAATCCATCCGAAATAATCTGTGCCAGGGTAGGTTCATCCTCTGCATATAAAACTTTATACTTCATGATATGCTGGTAAGTCGATCGTAAATTTACTGCCTTTTCCCGGTTCACTCTGTAGCCGGATGTGGCCGCCATGTTTGTCGATAATTTGCTTCACATAATAAAGACCAAGGCCAGAACCTTTTACATTGTGGATGTCCGGATGGTCCGGAACCCGGAAGAAACGTTCAAAAATCCGCTCCTTGTAGATCTTTGCGATGCCAGGTCCGTTATCTTCAATGCATATATGCACGCGGTCCTGATCGCAGTTGCAGGATACGGTAATGCTTGCGCTGGAGCCGCTATATTTTAGGGCGTTATCAATGAGGTTGTAAAATACATTAGTGAGGTGTAATGGATCCCCGTCTACAAAGCAGGGTTCTGCTGAAGGCAGGTAGTTGATCGTCGTCCCGTTTTGTCCATTTCGCAATCGCATCGAAGTGACAACCCTATCCAATCCATGTTGTACATCGTAGAGCTCTTTGCGGAGTTTGACTTCCCCATTATCAAGCTGGTCCAGGTTGAGCACTTTGTCGATCATCAGGTTTAAGCGTTTCAATTCGGATTTACTGATGTCTATGTAGTTGTCGAGTTTCACCGGGTCACGGGAGAGCTGGTAGCGCGTTATGGCATCGAGTGCAGCCTCGATAACCGCGACCGGCGTCTTCAGTTCATGGGTCATATTGCCTGTGAAAGTCATCCTGGCTTGGGTGTATAAACGTTGGCTACGCATAACTCTGAACAAGAAGACAAATGCTAATCCGGTTAATAGCAGCATGAGCAAGGATGAGATCAGATAGTAGCGCATCCGGTAGAAGACGAGTTGGTTAATGGATGGTACGACCAGTTGATAGTTATGGAAAAAGAAGTTCGGATTGTATGCATAAATTTGGCTGCGGTAATCGGCCTGCTGTGCTGCTTTCCAGCGTTGTGGTGATTCCGGTTTTCCGGTGTCGAAGTTGTACAGAAGGTAGTAGGATTCCACGTTCAGCTGGTTCCGCTGACATTCCTGTTTGACCAGACTGTCCATTCGTTTCAAATCCCGGCGGTCGGCAGCCATTGCAGATTCTATGGTTTCGCCAGGGTCCAATACACGCACGACGCGCCCTGGCCGGTGCGGTTTTGGCTTAGTGTTGCCCACTTTTAAAGTGATCTCGATGATCGTACTGTCCTTATCAATTTGTGAACTGTACCTGCTGGCCACCCGTTGGGCGCGCATGGCGGTATACGCTTGTTTGAATTGCACCCATTGATCTGAAAGGAAAAAATTACGGAAGTTTTCGCTTCCTTCATGACCTTTCAAGGCACTGAGGTAATCATTCATTCGGGCAGCATAGTTGACGGCCTGTTCCAGATCCCGTTTTACCTGGACTTGCTGTGCACGGAACAGTTGACTGAGCCATGCCGCCTGAAGACCGACGCTGGCCAGGACGGCCAATGCGACCAACGGATACGCATATTTATTAGACATCCATTTCATAATACGAATTTGGTGATTATAAAGCATCCCTGACTCGGCTGTGGTACGATTTAACCTTGTTTAACATTGCTTAACGAGCCATAACATAGGCTGTAGGTAGGTTTGCTGCATGAAAAATATTATTTTATTCCTCATCCTACTTATTCCATCCTTTGTACAGGCACAG
>Ga0157371_10001559_pt1 | contig 23578 bp, 11 predicted proteins | sample C45metaG_FD_113462 | JGI IMG/M metagenome (GOLD analysis project Ga0157371, IMG submission 113462) | Corn rhizosphere microbial communities from Kellogg Biological Station, Michigan, USA - C4-5 metaG | ecosystem: Host-associated > Plants > Roots > Rhizosphere > Soil | place: USA: Michigan...
CAGTCGCTTCTCTTAATCCCGCCACCGTTGGATGGAATTTAATTTTAAATGATGTTGTTATTCCATTCACAACCGGAGAAACTGCCTGTTGTGTTACAATAAAATCAGCAGGATGAAGTCCAGTAATATTGACAATCGGTGTTCCGGTAAGATTCAGATTGGCAACCCCTAAGTTTTCTATTACAAATTGTTTTTCTACAGAGTCTGTCCCTAAGTTAGTCGAAGCAAATAGTGTATTATTAAGACCATAAGGTTCATCAAAATTATTTGGAATACTGATATTATTCCCTTTGATATTGATTTCCTGATTTATCGGCTGAGTAATAGTTACCGTATAATCCTCTACTTCACCATCAAATGCCGTTTCACAAGAAGTTGGTGCAGATGAATATTTTGCACTTACCCTCATTCTAATACTACCTAATACCGCTGTTGCAGGCACAGTAATATTGAGAGGAGAAAGCGTTGTAGCTCCATCGGTTACATTAAGAGCAGTTCCTAAGTCAAATTCTTCTCCAGAATCAGCAAAATCACCATCGTGATTCCAGTCAAACCAAACCTTTGTCGCAATTGTATAATTACCATCTGTATTAACCCGAACCGTCAAAGGATAAGTCTCTCCTTTTATAACTGTTGTAGTTGGTGTAGCAAAATTTGTATATCCGGCAGTTTTAGTCGCTGCGGTAGCATTTTCAATGGTGTTGAATTTTACATATCGAACTCCGGTATTAAAATCCGTAGTTCCTGTAGAAGAACAATAGGTAATCTCTGGCGTAATGCAAATACTAGTTCCATCGCTCCAAGCTGTACCTTTTCTTACAAAAATTTTAAAACAGTATTCTGTGCCATTGGTAAAATCTGTTATAGCTTTACTAAGAGCAGTCCCTTTATACACCACTTGATTTCCGGCATTATTCCAGGAATCATCAGCAACAATACTACTTCCGTCTCCTGTTGGAACATATGTTACAGCACCTTGATTTGCCACAATCATTACCTCATCAAAGCAAGTCGTTGCATTATTATGTGTCCAATTAAGTGTAACCTGAGTATTTGACGGAGTTCCAGTAAAAGTTTTCACATCATCTTGAGCGGTAACATTCAAAGCTCTGGAAGCAGCAGAACCGTTAGAAAACCTTCTTACAGAAGCACCATCCTGATATGCAAGAATCATAAATGAATAATTACTATCCTCAGTCAAACCAGAGATATCAACCGATGTAGAAGACCCTTTGTAAAGTAATTTCCCTAAGGCTGAAGGTATTGCAGCGTTAGTAGAAGCCGCAAAGTTCGTATTTGCATAACTGTAATCTGCTAAAGCTGTCGTTAATGTTCCACTTGGTGTCGTGGCTCCAGCAATAGCAAAAACCATGTATCCGGTTGGAACAATGCCAGAAGAAGGAGCTACCCAGGAGATTGTTCCGATATCATCCATCAAACATGCCGATGCTGCTGTTACATTATTAAGAGTACCTGAAAATGTTGTTGTGAATTCCTGTACGCCTCCATATGTATAAGTTGTACCATTATACAAATAAGCCTGAACTGTATAAGTTGTACCTTCCGTAAGTGAAGTAGCAGAATATGAAGTATTTCCAAGCGCAACCGTTGCATTGGTAACTCCTGCTCCACCAACTGTTGGAGCTGGGTTGGTCGATTTTACAGAATAAACAAAACCCTGAATAGTAGAACTCGGACAAGTTCCCTGAGTGATTGATGCTGCTCTTAATGTAGCGGTTGTTTGTGCAAATGTAGTAACTGTATTGGTTGTTATTGTTTGCGCTGTTGCTGTCGAATTACCTGTAACTGCTTTATTAACTGTTGTAGCTGCGCCGCCGGATAACGCAATATTACCATTATAGGTTTGATTGGCGGATGTCGGCGTAAGTGTAACGTAAATTGTTTTCGAGGTCAAATCTCCTCCTGAATGTGAAAAACCCGTAACAGGCGTCCCACCGGAAGTTTCAGAATAAGTATATCCAGCTAACGCTCCCAAACTGATTGTTCCAGCCTTAAGACCAGTTCCTGAAACTGTAAAAAGAAGCTCTTTGGAACCGCCATTACAGACATTCCCAAATGCTAATACACTGCCAACGCTCAGTGTTTCAGTAACGGCAGTAATTGTTAAATTATTCGAAGTTAAATTAGAAGCAGAGGTCAATTCACTTCCATTGATGGTGACACTAAAATTAGTCACATTGGTATCAAAATCTGTATTATTATACGCCAATGTAACCGTAGCTGTAGTTGCGGAATTATAGGCAACACTTTGAATGCTTACTCCTGCCGGCGCATTATTAAGAGTAAAATTGGAAGCACTGAGAGTAGCATCTGCAAATGTATCATTTGAAAGAGTCAATCCAACTGTTGCACCATTGAGTGTTGCTTCATTAAGTGTTGCTGAGGCTGTTAATGAAGGCAAGCTAGCGGGGGCAGAAACAACAACATCATCTATATATATTGTACCTGCTGTTCTATAAAATTGAAATTCTATATTGTTACTTGCATTATTTATAGTAGCAGTATATGTGGAAACACCAGAATTAGTAGGAGCAAATGGAGAACCACTAGCAGCAGTCCAACTGCCTCCATTAATTCTATAATTCACCTGAACTCCACTAGTTGCAACACTACCCCTTGCTTTAAACTGAATTGTCCCTATACCTCCTGTAGCAATAACCGGAGATGTGATTTGTGAACCAGTTGCACCCTTCAATTGGCAGTATCCACCACTAAATCCCGTGACACCAGAACCATTTATAACATCAGTACCGGACCAACTCCCTGAAGATAAACTTATAGCTCCAGTTGTATAACTTGAAGGTAATCCGGTGGTGAAATTTTCAGTTAATATTTGCCCATTACTAAGAAAGCCTAGTAAAATAAAGAAAGGAAATATAAAAGTTTTTAGGACAGAAAAGCCATCAAACTTCTGTTTGAAGAATAAATATTTTTTCATCTGATTTTATGTTTTTCTTACTTAACAAATATATGGTTATTTGAAATATAAAATTCAATTAATCAAAATTTTATCATTATGAATTTCAATAATTAATCTCCAAAAAATAAAAAACCATCTACTAGAGATGGTTTTTAAACAATAATTTTTAATAAGTTATTTAATAATTTTTTTAGTTCTAATATCTCCTGAGTTTTCAGCTTTTATTACATAAACGCCATTAATCAAAACAGAACCGTCTAATCTAAAGCTTGTCTCTTTAGTTTTCGCAGACAGCATTAATCTTCCGGATGTATCATAAATTTCGATTTTACCTAGTGGTTTGGAAGATTTCACAATATAATCGCCATTAGATTTGTAAACCTCAAATTCGGATTTCATTACAGAATCTGAAGCCAAAACAACATTATCTTTATAAACAATTTCAAAACGTGTTTCGTCTGTCCCTTTGTTTGCCGTAAAGCTGTAATCTTTTTCTTTCAGATTGGTGATTGTATTCAGCAATTTATCTTTAAGATATACACTTTGATTATTCATAAAGATTCCTTCACGATTTTCCAGACTGATTTTATAAATTCCATTAGCAGAATACTTAGTTCCAACCGGCACCATATCAACATCCACAAAAGTTCCTCGTGCCTGAATCTGAAGTTTATGAGCATCAACTTTAGAATAGAAAGAATCATCTCCTACCACAAGAATATCTGCGTCGTAATCACCTTCGTAGTTATTCGTAGCTTCATCCATATGGGCAATCAATATAGTATTGATGATATTCTGTGGAGAAATCAATCTCAACCAATAACGGTTAACTTCATCAGACTCTTTGTTGTTATTGTAAAATACTCCCGAACCATTGTTTCTAATGGTATTATCGAAAGCTAATGTCTGTCCCGTTCCAATATTTTTCGCCTGAACTATGAAACCTTGACCCACCTTGATGTTTTTCGTTGGCGTGTAAGCTCCCGATGTTGGGAAAGGCGTCACCGTGGTATCACTATAAGTTGGAGGCGTTCCTCCCGCCAATGTTAATGTTGCATAGTTGTTACCTAAATATGAGGATCCTTGCTGGGTTACACTAGGAGATACAGTAGTCCAGAACCAAGCTTTTCCGTGGATGACATTTTTGTTATTTCCAAGGTTAAAGAATTTAACAAAATCAATATTCGAAGGGTAAGGATTTCCAATCATATTGTAACCATGCTCTACTGTTCCACCAGTACCAGTATTAGCGGATTTCTGAATATTGATCGAATAAGAGCCGTTATTCGGAGTTCCAACAAATTTCAAAGCCGTATCTGATGTAGGATTCGTCACATCGTAACCATCTTTACCTCTTATAGCATAACCTTTTGCATTGACAAATGTTGTCTCAGTAGCCGGAACCGCTTTGAAAGTATCATTTGGTTCATTGTAATAATAAATTCTATTATTCGGAGTTCCTACCGAGAATCCGTCATTCAATGTCGTATCATTTAATAATTTTTGACCAGATACCGGAGTACTCCAATATGTGTAATCTGTTTTTCGCATTTTAACATCGCGGTGAGCTAAAATTTTTCCTGTATTGACAGCGCTTCCATTTTCCTGAAGCAATACAGCATCGCTTTCCAGTGTTAAGTTATCATTGTTGGAATTATTAGTAATATTAATATTATCGAATACTTTAAGCGAACTATTAGCAGTAATTGTAGTTTTACCTGTACTGGCAATAGTTAAAGATTTAACCTCAGCTGTGGTAGTATTTATGACAACATTGGAAGTTGCTGGAATAGTTACACATTTTCCATTGTCCGGAACTGCCGCAGGAAACCAGTTACCGCTATTATTCCAATCAGTGCTTATCGTTCCTCTAAATTCATATTTATCTCTCGTAACACTTTTCGTCGCTGTTTTATTACAAGATCCTAATGAAGACGTTGCTGTGTAAGATTGGGTTCCAGCCGGCGCAGCATACAGCGTAGTTGCATTTGAACTGGCAGCATATGCTGTCGTCAGAGCGTTATCTGTATATAATCCCGCAACTGGAGACCAAGTTACCTTTGGAGTCACATTCACTTTTACATTATCTATTGACCAACCATTGTAATTGACCGAATCATCGTGTACCATTTGGAAACCAACATACACCTGTGAATTACCTATCAAAGATGATAAATCTATAGTTTCTGATTTCCACATTGCATTGGTTGGTGTAGAAGAACTCGTCATAGCAGCCCATGCGGGATAACTATTCCTATCAAACTGTATAGAAGTTGTACTAGTAGAAGCCGATCCGGAATAAAAAGACATTGGCATCAAGTAAAAATTCACACCATCTGTAGAATAAATCGGACTACCATAATCATAAGTATCTCCTTCTAATGCTGCAATCTGATCAAATGTCAAAGTTGCAGATTTAGCGTTCGCCAAATTAATCGGATTTGTAAGAATCATTTGTGAAAAACCTGTCGCAGTCCCACTATAATTCATTCTTATAGATTTAGTTCCTTCTGTCGCCAATGCAGAATTGATGTAAAAATTAGTATTTGCTAAAGGCGAAGCATATAAAGAAAAAATATAATTCGCATTTTCAAAACCTTCCTGAGCCAATATTATAGGAGAGGGTGCAGCTACATCCAGTTTAATATAATCCGTTGTACAAGCTGTCGCAGAAACAGGTGACACTGTATCCGTGATAGATATTGCAGCTGGCGCAGGATTTACTGTAACAGTAACCGTTTTAGTGGATGTTAAACTACCACTTGTTCCGGTTACTGTGTAAGTTGTTGTTGTAGTTGGACTTGCGGTTACCGTGGCACCAGACGTTGCACTTAATCCCGTACTTGGAGACCAGCTGTAAGTATAAGCTGTAGCACTTGATGCGGTTAGTGTAGTAGAGTCTCCTGAGCACAAAGTAGCACTTACGGGTGTGATTGCAATTGGATCTGGTTTTTTTTCTACAATAAACTCATCTAAACCTATATCATAACTTGAAACCCCTCCTGTTGTTACCCCTTCTATTACAAAATAAACTGTTCCAGCAGAATTCCAGCTAATAGGGACATCAACCTGATAATTATACCATCCAGAAGTACTGACTGCTGGTGCAGAAGTGGTCAAGATAGGATAAGTTTGCAGATTGGTTGCACCAGTGTTAGATGCCGATGTATTAATTTTAAATGAAATATTATCCGCAGCTACAGTAGCAGAATGTCTATAAATCCAGAAATTTAGCCTAGCTTGATTACTCCCAAATGATGATAAATTCATCGGAGCACTATAAAGATATTGCGTAGAAGTTGTATATGGTTTGTAAGCAAATGACGCCCCAGCTTTTGGAGAAGTTATATCACTACTAGATGCTCCTGTTGTCCAAACGGCCGTTCCTGTAGAAGCCGTCCAGCATGTTAACCCGGAATCAAAACTCATTGTATATGGAAAAGAGGTTACAGTATTACAAGGAGTAATGAAACTACCACCATTTGTAGATGAACTACATCCGCCTACATTGGAATTAACTATTTGATAATAGTAAGTTGTATTGGCAGTTAATCCCGATGACAAAATATACGATGAAGTCACATTAGGCACAGAAGTAACCAAAGTTGTATAAAGACTATTGCTATAAATATTTAAAGTTGAACTTACTGCTCCAGCTCCGCCGCCCGCAGCCGATGCCCAGGTAAAAGTAGCACCTGTAGAAGTTATTGCCCCCACTGAAAGCGATGTTGGCGCAGCCGCACAAGTAATTTTATTTCCTGTCAATGGTGATGCAGTCAAATATGCCGGTGCTCCCGTACATCCATTGTTATATGAAAACACATAGTAATAATATCTCGTATTACTTGTCAAACTTGAATCTGTAAATGTAGTTGAATTAGCTGTAACAGTACTTCCCTGAACGACGTAATAAGAATTTCCACCCAAAGTGACCGTATTCCCCGTTGTATATGCAGTTCCACTTACAGGTGTTGGCGCTGTAGAGCTTGTGCTTCTCAAAACGAGATAACCACTTGGAGCAGATCCGGGAGCAGTGAAAGAACCAGCGATAGAAGCTGAAGTCGTTGTTCCAAAAGTCAAAGCTGATGGTTGAGTTGATGGGGTTACGCAAGCAGGCGCAGTGTATGTAATTACAATCAGACCATTACCCCCTTTTCCTGTAGTTGAAGAAATAGAACCATCCCCACCATTTCCAACTCCAGCAACATATCCCGTTTCAGCACTACCAGGCGCCTGTGTTACTAATCCCGCATTATTGATTGTACCAGCCGTGTTAGTAACCGTTGTTAATGATGCACTAATATAAGAAGAACCACCTCCACCTGCGGATGAATAATTTGTTGTAGACCCACTACTATAACCACTACCGCCACCATAATAGCCACCACCGCCACCGCCGCCAAAATAAGAATAATTTACATTAAAGCTATTACCAGCAGCTCCTTGTAGAGCAGCACCTGTATAACCATTCCTGTTATCAGTTCCATTATATTGCCCTCCTGTTCCAGCCGTTGTCGTTGTAGCCCCTCTTCCGCTTGTGAAAGACGCCGATGCTGCATTACCACCATTAGATCCTGAAGTTGCACCACCAGCACCACCATAAGTTGAGTCACTGTAATAGCCACCGCCACCGCCACCGCCAGCAAGCGCCAAAACATTAGCTTGAGATAAAGTTGCAGAACTAAAAACAGCACTATATCCACCACCGGAACCCCCATACGCCCCACCGGAAGCACCTCCACCGCCATAACCGCCGCTGGAAACTGCAGTTGGACTAAAGCTTCCGCCACCTCCGACTATAAAAGTCAGTGTCTGACCTGGAGAAACTGCTAAAGTTCCTTTTAAAAAAGCACCAGAACCACCAGAACCATCGGAACCAGCACCACCTGCTCCCCAAATCTTAACACTGATTGATGAAACACCAGCAGGTACAGTAAAATTTTGAGAAGAACCAGTGTAAGAAAACGTTTGTGTAGTTTGCGCTTGTGCCATTGCCACAAAGAAAACAGACACAACAATCAAAGCAAGCTTAATTCCCAAAAAGCTGGGAAAAGCTCTGAGTAAAATAAATTTTTTAATCATATTAAAGGTGTATTAATTATTTTAATACAAATGTCATTCGTGTGATTACTAACAGACTACGAATGTATAAATTATTTTGAATAATTTACACCCAATAGACAATAATTTTTAAAATTATCTATCAATACCGCAATACAAGTAATTTTTTATCAAAAACAAACAATATATCATTAATAAATATTTAATCCTTGTTAAATTATTACATTAACAATATAAATATCATTTTATTGATGACACTCAACAAAATAATCAATTATGACTAAGATTCAAAATAATAATAATTTAAATTTTGATTAAAATTATTAAACAAAATTTTACGAATTTAAGAAAACAAAAAACCATCTCAATGAGATGGTTTTTGATTAATATTATTATTTGATACCTATTTGATTACTTTTTTCGTTCGTATATTTCCAGAGTTTTCTGTTTTGATGATGTAGATTCCGGATGGTAAATTATTAGCATTGATCACCGCATTTTTTTCCTTCGAATACAGTTGAAAAAGCAACCTGCCTCCCGCATCATACAATTCTACATTTCCTAATTTTCCGGAAGATTGAATCACAAAATTTTCACCATTTCTGTAAACTTGGAATTCAGATTTTTTGTTATTATCAGCAGCTAGAGTTTCAGAGGACTTATATACTATTTCAAACCGCGTATTGTTAGTTCCTTTCCCTGCTGTAAAAGTGTAAGTTTCGTTATTAGTCAAGTCAAAATATTGGTTTAGCACTTTATCTCTCAGATAGATTTTCTGATTATTTTCAAAAATACCTTCAGCCGTTTGAAGCTTGATTTTGTACGTTCCGTCAGTCGCAAAAGCGTTGCCTAATACCACGACATCATCAGCCGAAAATTGATTAGCTTTTCCTTGAATAGCGAGTTTTTTCGATCCTAAAATTGAATAGAAAGAATCTGATCCTACCGCAAACAACTCTCCATCAAAATCAGTTTCATAATTATTGGTTGCCCCTTCAATATATCCAACGAGAATAGTATTAACCAAATTGGAAGGCGAAGTCATCGTCATCCAAAATCTATTTTTAGAATTTGATTTTTGATAGAAATTACCATCATCCGTTACACGAATATTATTGCTAAAATCCAATGGTTGATCTTTTCCACCCTCTTTTGACTGAATAATGAACGCCTGCCCGACTTTGATTTTTCCGTTGGGAATAACAGAACCATTGAAAGGACTTTCAGGATTGTAGGTGGCGGGCGAGCCTCCTGTTCCGTTGTAAACAGCATAGTTATTGCCATTGTATCCAGAACCCACTTGCGCCGCCGTGTAACTGTTATTGGTCCAGAACCAAACGGTAGAATACATTTTAGTCAAATTCAGCTGAAACAGCAAATCAAAATCAAGATTGGAAGGATAAGGATTTCCAACCAAATTGAATCCGTGATTGGCGTCCGTCCATTTCAGATTCTGATATTGAAGATTTCCATTATTCGGAACGCCATTAAATTGGTATGTTTTTGAGTAGCCATTGATTCCCGTTTCTGCGCGGATGGCGTAACCTTTTCCGATTTGGAATGTCGCATCGTTTGTAACAGCAAATTTATCATTAGACTCGTTGTATTGAAGATAACCATTTGCAGGCGTGTTTGGTGAGAAACCATTTGTCCCTTTGATAGTCTGTCCAGTTACCGGTGAACTCCAGTAAACATAATCTATAGCGACAGCAGCAGCATTATTAATATCCGTCACACTTCTTTGAACTTGGATATCACCTTCATTGGTTACATTATCCGTTTGAATGAGGTTGGCGTCACTTTCCACAACAAAACTAGCTGCAGTTCCATTATTCTTAATTTTCTTCTTAACCGTTACCGGGAAATTAGGTTTTACCCTTACACTTCCACCAGAGTTGACAGTCAGGTCACAGACATTCAAAATACCATTCGTTCCGGAATCATAACTGTCTGCGATAATGACTTTACTGCCTAAAACCGGTGTTCCGTTTGTCCAAATATTGCTTACCCAAGTCGTCGCCGCTTCTTTGATTTGAGTAGCCTGAGTAGCCGTGTAGCAAGTCTGTGTATTTTCTCTTACCTGACAGTAATATTGATAATTATTAAGACCATCAACATTACTAATTGTCAAAGTTTTGCTTGTCGCACCGGAATAAACACCGCCGTCCAAAATTGCGGTCCAAGCGCCTGAGTTTTTCAATTCATACCATTGATAAGCTAAAGTATTACCACCAATGTAACCTTCCGTCGCCGTGAGCGCCAGAGAAGCATTTACCACATCACAATTAACAGTGTATGACGGCTGAGCTGTAATTACAGGCGGAATTTTAGTTGCTGGTTCCTGTGCCACAACTCCAGTTAGACATTCGTCTGTTGCGATATCTTGAGTCGTCCATTCGCTTTCGACAAAAGTGGTTTTTGGAGAGAGGAATTCATTTTTTCTTTTTAAATAGTAACCAGTATAGTTTGGCGCTTTGAAATCATCAATAATCACAGATCCCTTTCTCAATTGAAAACCATCATTAGCATTAAATCCAGTTGCTCCGAAATTCCCATTACCCGTCGGGGTATAACCACATTTTGATGCGCTTACTCCAATGACTGCAACAGCGCCTGCCGCAATGTTGCCTGTGAGATTTCCGTAAGTTGTGTAAGTTCCTCCATAATCAGGCGCTCGGTAAATCGAATAACCTGTCAAATTGACTGCCGCACCCGTTCTGTTATATAAAGTCACCACGCCACCATTGCCACCATTCTCATCATAAACTTCATAAATAATAATGTCTGAAGCATTAACATTACCAGCACCTCCAATAACAGACTCACATCCCGCCACTTCTTCTTTTATCAATGTGAAAGCAGTTTCCGAGTCACAATCCAATGCTGTATCTACAAAGAGATTCCCATTTGCTGCGGCTGGAACTGTAGCTTTCAATTGTGTTGCACTGATGTATTCTACAGCCGCAACAGCTGACCCAAACTTGACTGTGGAAGCTGGAGTAAAATTAGTTCCCGTTATATTAACAATCGTATGTACCGGACCTGTATTTGGAAAAGCGGAAATTGTTGCTGGTGTACAGGCAGGAACAGTTAGACTGACATTTCCTGTAAAATCAAAATCGTTTACACTGAATGTTCCCGTTGCAGCAACCGCATTGTATCCATAAAACCTGAATCTTACAGGTGTTGTGATATTTTGATACGCCGTCGCGGATAGAGATATTGTAGTTCCATTGGCATTAGCTGTTCCAATATTACCAACATAATTATCTAAACTGCTTTTTAAAACAAAACTTGTAGGTCCAGTGCCAGAAGCCTGTCCAGTATATTCAAAAGCACTGAAATCTATTTTATAATTATTGGCAGGCGTCAATACAAATTCAAAATAATCATTGGAATCTAATGTTGCAGCAGTAGACCAACCTGTAGCCGAGAATCTTCCAGTTGCACTCGCCGCAGACAAACCAGAACCTCTTGTGATACCGGAAACAGTGATATTAGCATTTTTAATATCTCCTGAAGTGTACGGATTGGTTGCACTTGGATTACTTGCAGTAATCTCATTACTCCAAATTGAAACCGGCTGAACACTTACGGAAAGCGTTACGGTACTTGATATTTTACTGCCACAATCATTACTTACGATAACTCTGTACTTGTATCCATTCTTTTCTAATGATGCATTTGTTATGGTTAATGTATTGCTACTGGTGCCTACATTCGTCCAAGTACCGGCATCGCCTGTCAGACTTTCCTGCCATTGGTATGTGAATGGACTAGATCCGGAAGCCGCAACTGTAAAAGTAGCATTAGCGTCTACAGCAACATTTTGATTGGTCGGCTGTGTCGTGATTGCAGGCGCCGAAAGTACAGTGATCGGCGTTTGGGTCATGTAAGATCCATTACTCCAACAAAAACCATTGTAAGCACGAACGTAATAATTACCCGACAACATCACAAGGTAAGGATTCGAAACTGCAGAACCATCCGCAAAAACAACAGCATTAGCTGTAGATGTACCTGCGACTGTTGTTTGCCAATAATAAGTTACGTCTGTTTCTTTCGGATCTGGTAATTCATAAACAAGAGTTACCGCACCACAAGCCGGGTTTTCCAAAGGTGTGATCTCACCATTTGGATTTATAGGGATCTGACAAGCTGTGGTTGTGGAACGTGGATTATTGGCAACTGTTGTTGTGTTGTATATATAATTATTAGAGCAGATATTATATTCGTAAACCCTGACGTAATATGCTGTGGAAGGCGCTAAACCTGTTACCACTACGCTATTTCCATTGCCCGTAAAAACAACTTGCTCTCCATTGCCACTGTAGACTGTATTTGCTGTTGGCAAAGCATTGGAACTAACCGGATTGGTAAAACTATTGGCTTTATTGATGACCACTACTCTACCAACACCATTACCTGCTGCTAAATTCACAATCATTCCTGTTGAGGTAACGGAAGCCAATGATACTACCGATGCTTGTGTTGTTGGCCCTAAACAAGCAGCAACACTTCCGGATAATGCTACCTCAGCATAATTAGCTTCCAGAGCACTACCACCACTGATGAGAACAGTATCGGTATAACTACCTGCCGATAAATCAGCTTTCAAACGGACATAGAAAGTTTTGGATGCACCCGTATAGCTTGAAGGAAGCACTATCGAATGACTGTACGGTCCGGTTGCAATTTCAGCAATTTCAAACTTATCATTGATGGTTACCAGTTCTACAGGGTCTGTATCTGTATTTTCCAAATCGTTGCCATTCAGCACAAAAGATTGCGACGCAGATGGCCCATTGGTTTCTACATAACTGAAACCAGGCAGAGACGAGGGCATTACTGTAAACTTAGGTGGATTCTTTATCCAATGGGCAAATAATTGTAAATTGCTTACAGAGCCCGAATGAGTGTAAGTCGCGCCAGCACTGTATTCAGCCGCTACACCCAAGGCAGAAGTTTTCCATCCACCGAAGGTATATCCCGCTCTTGTTAGAGTGGAACCGTTATTTAATGTTAGTATTCCCGATTTCACACCAGCAGTTCCATTGTAGTAACCATCTTGATTAGAAATGGTTCCCGTACCACCATTATTATTATAAGCCACAGAAAATTTCCAACGGGCATAGATGGTAATATTACTGTTAGGCATTGGTGCAGGACCATAGTTTGCTCCGGGTGTATTGATAACACCCCCAGTAACACCATTGGGAATACTGTACCAACTGGCAAGTGTGTAACCAATTTTGGAAAGCGTTGCAGAAGCAGCTAGTAAAATACCTGGATTTTGCCCTCCTGTAAAACTATCATTAGCAGGAACCGTACTTGCATCACTGGTTTGATCATTACCATTATATGTGAGGACATAACTTGCCGGTAGAGAAACCGTGCCCGTTACAGAAACATTAGCTGTTGTGGCTCCAGTACTGGCGTTGGTTACATAAGTTGTGGCACTACCATAAGCGGCGGCAGTTAATCCGCTTTTTAATCTTACATATATTGTTTGTCCTGCAGAGACATTGCCTTCAGCAGCGGTAAAAGTAATATTTCCAGCGTAAGTACCTGTGGATGTTTTTGAAACTTCAAAATTAGTTGGTGCAGTCACATTAACACCCGCAGACAGATTAGCACCTTTTAAATTATAGGATTGTGCCGCCGAAGGTCCTGAACCTTGAACATAATTTAATCCCGTAATAGAAGTTGGCGTAACAGTGAGCGTTGGTGTAGCGGTTACTGCTAATTTATATAAAGTAATATCCTGCTGGCTTCCAGTGTAGCACGCAAATCTTGGACTGCTGGTGTTATACTGTAAAGACCTGCCGCTGACACCGAGATTCTGAACATCAAATGTTCCCCCGGAATATGTAAAACTCCATCTTTGATTATTAGTCGTTGCGGCAGAAACAGCCTGAACATTATTACTGCTCCCGGTGTAGGAAGCAAAAACATTCCCCTCTTCATTATAAATAGACTTCCCTGCTCCATTAGTTTCGATTTTCCAAACAATTGCTTTGGAAGGGTTTGTAATCGTTGTACCCGAAGTTGGCGAAATAGCCGTATTACCAAAATAAGTTCCATTATGGGTATTATTCATTGCTTGAGTTGTACCATAAGCTACAACATAGTAACCATCAGTAAAACTGCCTGCAGCCGTAACTTTGGTAAACGTGCCCGTTCCGGAATATTGAGAGAAAACCCTCCCCCCAATTAAAAGTAAAAAGAAAAGTAAAAAAGCCTTGGCAGATTTCCAAAGACAGTATGTTCTCAAGGAGAATAGATTTAGTTCCATAGCATTTGTTTTCATTAAGCAAGCAAATATAACCGCATAAGAAAAACAAACACCTGATTTTTAAAATGTTAACGTAAATGTAAAAACGCTTTCAAAATTGCATCTATTGTGTGGATAAAGCGCACTTGTTAAAATTTGGTTTTCCAAAATTTCACAAACATTTAACCTTTAGTTTATAAGCGTCTGGAAGTGGTCATAAAAAAAGCAAGCTTGCTTTTACAGAAAATAAACAAAAAAACGCCTTCGCTACTTTATATCATTTTTCGATCTAATGAAGAACGCTTTTTTCCTCGAATGATTTACGCAGAGAAGTTATCTCTAAGTACATTTTTCAAAATAGCATTGTCCGAGCGAACAACACATACTTGTCCGAACGGACAATACAGACTTAACAGTGCAAGCAACACAGACTTATCCGCTCAGGCAAAAACATGTTAGCAAGTTCGACATAGAAAACTCAACTGATTTCCATCCTAATTGTTACATCTTATTTTATCACTATCATTTGACTATAAAGATTCTCGATATGCAGAATCTTCGTGAACGGGCTTTTTACTTTTTTCAGTTCTTCTTTAGCGTGGATGTAGCTGTATCGGGAAGCAATGTTGTGCATATTGGAAACCAGTACCAGCCAGCATTCTTTGGCCTTGCTGTGGTACAATGGATATTTGGAATTCTTCTTTTCTATAACCTGTAGAATTTTATCGGAATGCAGCTCATCAAACAGAGACAATTGGTACTCCAAAAACAAAAGAACGCCTTTCTGATGAGGCGTTCTTCTGATATGTTTTACGAATTTGGTTTTTTTGTGGTTGGTTAGCGCAGACGAGATTTCTTTGATTAATTGCTCTGGCTGCTGGTAAAAATCGTCCTGAAAATAATCGATATTAAGATGATAAATCCCGTAAAGGCTTTTATATTCTGAAAGCTCTTTCTCTACGGTACGAAAGATATGATTAATATAACTCTCCTTTTTCTTGAGCTCAAAATGGTTGATAATCTCCGAAACTTCTATCCCAATCTGATTTCCTTTATAATTGATGATAAAATCCGGACTCTCGCCCGTCAGGTTTTCGATTTCCATTTCGGGATAATGCTGGAAAAGCGTGTCGAGCAACAGCAGTTCTGTTTTCTTCTGATATTCCTCGCGCTCGTGCAGTTTAGCATTGCTGATGGAGTTATACCATTTGACTAAATTATCCGATTGGTCGCCTTTGGAAGCAACACAAATCTCCAGATTCTTATTAAGGTCTTCACAATAAATCATCTTCGTATTATTTGAAATTAAACCTTTCTAAATTTAATAAATAATTGATTACAAAACACTTATATGAATTAAAATTAATAAGAAAGAGACAAGAATAAAGATGAAAGAATAAAGACCAACTGGAAAAAAGCTTCGCAAATAAGCAATGGCAGGCAAAATAAAGCTGATGATATTCATTTTTTTTCACATTCCAACCTGCAAACTATTGTACAAAAAAGTTATTATTATATTTGCAGGTATATAGACAAGACCTTAAACTTAAAACAAACTAATGGATTTTAAAAACTTCAAGATGCCTTACAGCATCAATCCAGACTACACCAAAAAAACGGCTTATTTCTCTATGGAATTTGCCATAGACCAAGCTTTAAAAATATACAGCGGCGGATTGGGATTCCTTGCAGGTTCTCATATGAAAAGTGCCTACAATCTGAAGCAGGATTTCGTAGGGATCGGGATTCTCTGGAAATATGGTTACTACGACCAAAGCCGAAATATGGATCAAACTTTGAATCCGATCTGGACCAAGAAAATGTACAGTTTTCTGGAAGATACGGGCATCAAATTCCAAATCGAAATTCACAATGCTCCGGTTTGGGTAAAAGTCTGGTACCTGAATCCTGAGACTTTCAAAACCTGCCCAATGTTCTTCCTGAGCACCGATATGCCGGAGAATGACCACATTTCCAAAACCATTTGCCACAAACTTTACGATGCCAATGAATCTACGAAAGTAGCGCAATACATCCTTCTGGGAAAAGGTGGTGCAAAATTACTGGACGAAATGAATTTCCACAGAGAAGTTTACCATCTGAACGAAGCACACGGTTTGCCGGCAGCGTTCTACCTTTTGAGAAAATATGGTGGTAATCTGGCAAAAGTGAAAGAGAAATTAGTTTTCACCACGCACACGCCAGAAGAAGCAGGAAACGAAAAACACAACATCCACCTTTGCCACGATATGTCGTACTTCTGCGGTTTAACCATCGATGAGGTCAAGAGAATAGAAGGCGTGCAGGATGACAGATTCAACCACTCACTTTGTGCGTTGAGAATGGCAAGAATTGCGAATGGCGTTTCTCAGCTGCACGGCGTTGTTTCCAGAGAAATGTGGAATAAATATGATGGCATATGCGAAATCAAATCCATCACCAATGCGCAGGAATTCAAATATTGGGCAGACAAAGCTTTGTATCAACATAAAGAAGACGGCGATGCTGCAGAATTTGATATCAGAAAGGCTTATTTGAAAAAAAGAGCCTTCAGAATCGTTGCAGACCAAACTGGAAATATGTTTGACCCAAAAGTTCTGACAATTGTCTGGGCGAGACGTTTCGCAGGTTACAAGAGAGCAGACCTTTTGCTGGCGGACAAAGAGCGTTTCAGAAGAATGTTGGAAAATAAAGAACATCCGGTTCAGATTATCTGGGCAGGAAAGCCTTATCCAATGGATTATGGCGCGATTTCTACATTCAACAATTTGGTTGAGGAAAGCAAGAATCATAAAAATATGGCAGTTCTTACAGGTTATGAATTGGCTTTGAGCAAATCTCTGAAACAAGGTTCTGATATCTGGTTAAACAATCCTAGAGTCCCAAGAGAAGCATCCGGAACAAGTGGAATGACAGCTTCTATGAACGGCTCCGTGAACCTTTCTACAGACGACGGATGGATTCCTGAATTTGCGAAACACGGCGAAAACTCATTTGTAGTTCCAAAGGCAGATTACGACAACTGGCCAACTTTGGAACAAGATAATTTTGACCTCAACAATCTTTATGATGTTTTGGAAAACCAGATTATCCCAACGTATTATGAAAAGCCTGACCAATGGAGAAAAATTGTTCACACGGCAATGGATGATGTGAAAATACAATTTGGAAGTGATAGAATGGCGGATGAATATTACAAATTGCTTTATTAATTATCAATGGTAATTGTTAATTAATAATCATTTTTACTCATTAAAATAAATTTTAAACCTCTTCAAATGAAGGGGTTTTTTGTTGGTCGAAAATTTATATCTTAGATTTTACAAAATACAAATAATGATTTTCGATTTTCTTTTCCCAAACCGCTGTCTGGATTGCAGCCAATTGATTGATAAATATGAGTTGGTCTGCGAGTTATGTCTGGACAATATTCATTTTTCTGACCATAGATTTGTCGAGAATAATAGTCTTAAAGAAAAGACTTTACTTATTTTTCCAGTTCAGAATTGTTTTTCATTGATGATGTATGAAAAGGAAAGCCTGTCTCAAAGAATCATCCAACAACTCAAATACAATCAAAGAGAAAAAATTGGCAAAAATATCGCCGGCTGGACGATTGAAAAACTGGATTTTGAAAATGAAAAACCGGACCTTTTCGTAACCGTTCCGCTTCATCCAAAAAAGCTGAAACAGCGCGGTTATAATCAGCTTCATCTTTTCGGGAACGAGTTATCGAAACATTATCAAATTTCCATCAATCATAATTTATTAATCAGGACAAAACACTCAAAAGCGCAGGCGAAGAAAGGGCAAAGCGACCGGCTGAAAACAAAAAATGTTTATCAACTGACCGAGAAAGTCAATGATAAACATATTCTTTTGATTGATGACGTTTACACCACCGGAAATACCATTTCGAATATCGCCTGGGAAATTCTAAGAAATTCTCACAATGTAAAAATCAGTATTCTGGTAATGGCGATGGACGTTTGATTAGTTATGAATTATAAGTTATGAGTTGTTGAATCACTCATAACTTATAACTCACAATTACCTTTGTAGTTTTTCTCCGTAAGACAAATCTCCAGCATCACCTAAACCTGGCGTGATATAACCTTTGGAAGTCAAGTTTTCATCCAAAGCGCCAATCCATATTTTTGCATCAGGATAAGCATTTTGAATCGTTTCTACGCCTTGTCGGCTTGCGATGGCTGCAACAATGTGGATAGAAGTTGGTTTTCCGTTGGTTAACAAATCTTTGATGGCTTCAATCAATGATGCGCCAGTTGCCAGCATTGGATCTGCAACTATCAAGGGTCTGCCATCTAATTTTGGACAAGTCAAATAATCTTGTTTGATGGAAAAATAATCATTCGCATCGTGCTTTCTATAAGCAGCCACGAATCCACAATCTGCTTTATCAAAATAATTCAAAATCCCTTGAAACAAAGGCACTCCAGCTCTTAAAATAGTTGTAATCACCGGTTGAGTTTCAATTTCTTTAACCGTGATTTTATCAAGTGGCGTTGTGATTTCGATTTCTTTTTGGTCCAATGTTTTGCTGATTTCGAAAGCGGCAATTTCTCCGATTCTTTCCATATTTCTACGGAATTTCATTCGGTCTTGTTGAACTTCGACGTTTCTTAAATCATTAATCCAAGAATTGACAAGCGAAAATTGGTTTGATAGTATTGTTAGCATTGATGTTGTATTAGTATTTTTTAAATTTGAGAAATGAATGCAATAAAAACCCTCTCAGAAATAAATTCCGAAAGGGTTGAATTTTTATTTTTGTCTAAAGTAAACTTCGATTGGAACACCTGTAAAGCCAAAGTGTTTTCTCAATTGGTTTTCTGCAAAACGCTTGTACGGCTCTTTCACATATTGCGGAAGGTTGCAGAAGAAAACGAATTGTGGACTTGGCGTTGGCAACTGCACACAATATTTGATTTTCACGAATTTTCCTTTGATAGCCGGCGGCGGCAACGCTTCGAAAACAGGAAGCATCACTTCATTCAGTTTCGAAGTTTTGATTTTCTTAGACCTTGCTTCATAAACTTCCATCGCCATTTCTACGGCTTTCAGGATTCTTTGTTTCGTCAATGCAGAAACGAAAAGAATCGGAATATCTGTAAACTGACCAATTTTATGTTTAATCGCCGCTTCGAAATCTCTCATCGTGTTGGTTTCCTTTTCTACAAGGTCCCATTTGTTCACTACGATAACGATTCCTTTTCTGTTTTTCTGAGCCAATCCGAAGATATTCATATCCTGAGATTCCCAGCCTAAAGTTGCATCTACCATTAGAATCACAACATCAGAATACTCGATAGAACGGATAGAACGCATCACGGAATAGAACTCCAAATCTTCGTTAACCTTAGATTTTCTTCTCATTCCAGCCGTATCTACCAACACAAACTCGTGTCCGAATTTGTTGTATAAAGTCTGGATACTATCTCTAGTAGTTCCAGCGATGTCTGTTACAATATTTCTTTCCACATCCAACAAAGCATTCGTCATCGTCGATTTTCCAACGTTTGGACGCCCTGCGATGGTGATTTTTGGCAAACCTTCGAAAGGGTCTTTGTATTCGGTTGTTGGGAAATCGTTCACAACGTCATCCAACAATTCTCCAGTTCCGGAACCGGTTGCAGAAGATAAAGTATAATATTTTTCAACGCCTAATTGGTAGAACTCAGTTGCAGGCAATTCCTCTTTTGAAGAATCTACTTTATTAACAACTAAATATAAGGGTTTGTTGGCTTTTCTTAATAATTCATAGATTTCTTGGTCCGTGTCAGTTAGACCTTCTTCCACGTTTACCATAAAAACGATAGATGTAGCTTCGTCTACAGCCAACTGAACTTGTTTACGGATTTCCGTCTCAAAAACATCTTCCGTTCCTACATCATAACCACCTGTATCTATAACTGTGAAATCTACACCGTTCCAGTCAGACTTTCCGTAATGACGGTCACGCGTAACTCCAGCAGTAGAATCTACGATAGCTTCTCTTCTTTCTAATAAACGGTTGAATAATGTGGATTTTCCTACGTTGGGACGCCCAACGATTGCGACAATATTTGACATAAATTTGTTTCTTGGTCTCAGCTCAAGTTTAGATTAATGAGCATAAGACTTGATTAAGAATGGGTTACTTCGACTTTCGAAGCCCAAAATTTTTGCAAATGTACGGTTTTTGGTCGAGAATTAAACTGAAATTATTTTACTCATTGATAATTAAATAATTGGAAAGATTTTTGTAATTATTAATTTTAAAATCAAACTATGAAAAAAATATTAATTGTTCTTCTTGTTGCTTTTATCATCATTCAGTTTTTTCCGATTGACAAAACCAATCCTACAACCAACACTGGAATGGATTTTATTAAGATTAAAAATACGCCGGAACCGATTGCGAAAATCATCAGAAATTCTTGTTATGATTGCCACTCCAATGAAACTAAATATCCTTCTTACAGCTATATTCAGCCAGCGGGTTGGCTGCTAAAAAATCATATTGATGAAGCTAGATTGGAACTTAATTTTTCTACATTTGCAACTTACGATTCTAAAAGACAAATTCATAAACTGGACGAAGCTGCCGAATATGTGGAACAAAAGAAAATGCCTTTGGAAAGTTATACATTGGGTCATCCATACGCCAAATTAACCGATGCACAGAGAAAACAATTGGTGGATTATTTCAGAATGATTCAGAAACAAATCCAGGAAAAAAGTACATTATGACGACAGAAATCTCAGTTAATTTTAAAGATAAATTCATTGTTTTTTACGACGGTGAATGTGGATTTTGCAACCATTGGGTTCAGTGGATTTTGGAACATGATAAAAATGACAAATTTTTATTTTCTTCACTTCAGTCAGAATTTGGTCAAAAATTTTTGAATGATAGAAATCTTCCGAATCAAGTCTTTGACACACTTTATCTTTGGAAACCTGAGAGTTTTTATTTATCAAAATATCAGGCGATTTTAAAAATTGCCAGTGAATTAGGCGGCGTTTATTCGTTAACTAAGATTGGAAAAATTCTGCCAGATTTTATAGGCAATCAATTTTATAATTTAGTTTCCAGAAATAGAAAGAAATTAGCAGAAAATCAATGTTTTTTACCAAACGCCGAACAGAGGAAAAAATTCATTGAAAAATAGTTTGATTAAGGCTTTACGAACCTTAGCCTGAAAACAAAGTAGAGTTCCGAGAACTTCATTCTGACATTAATTAAGTTCATTGGCCAAGAAAAAATGAACGCACGATTTCGAATTTCTAACTTTGACCCCGAAATGTTTTATATTTGCAATATTATGGAATATAATACCGACAGAACGCAACTACTAATGCCCGAATATGGGCGCAATATACAGCAACTCGTGGAACATTGCAAAACGCTTCCTACAAAGGAAGAACGCAATGAAATGGCGCTTGCCATCGTCGAGTTTATGGGGCAGAGAAACCCGCACCTCCGAGACGAAGAAAATTACAAGCATAAACTTTGGGACCACCTTTTTATCCTGGCAGACCACAATCTGGATGTAGATTCTCCTTACCCCATATTAACGGCTGAAGAACTTATCACCAAGCCAAGGAAAATGGATTATCCTTCTTTGGAAAATGAATACAAATTCTACGGAAAGAGTATTCTGCAGCTGATTGAAACAGCTATTGCATTGGAAGAAGGCGATGAAAAAGATGCACTAATCCAAGTGATTGCCAATAATATGAAAAAATCCTACAACGTTTATAATAAAGAACACGTTCAGGATGATGTCATTTTCCGACACCTTAAGGAACTTTCAAAAAACAGATTGGACCTTACCGGATTGGATTCTCTGGACAAAAGTAAAATCTATTATGCTACTAATAGGAATAATAGCAGTAGCAATAATAGAAACAACAACAGAAATACAAATCAAAATAACAATAATAACAGGAAAAATAATTTCCAAAATCATAAAAATAAAAGAAGATAAATGGACGGTGCTTTCGAAATAAGAGGAGGGAAAAGATTAAGCGGAGAAATCACGCCTCAGGGTGCGAAGAATGAAGCTTTGCAGATTCTTTGTGCGGTTTTGCTTACGGAGGATGAAGTGAGAATTGATAATATTCCGGATATTAAAGACGTGAATAAATTGATTGAGATTCTTCAGGATTTCAACGTCAAAGTCACTAAAAATGGTAAAGGCGATTACACTTTCAAAGCAGATGAAGTTAACTTCGATTATATAAAATCTAAAGAATTCAAGAAAGACGGCGCAAAACTGAGAGGTTCTGTGATGATTTTGGGACCAATGCTGGCAAGATTTGGCGAAGCTTATCTGCCAACGCCAGGAGGAGACAAAATCGGCAGAAGACGTCTGGACACGCATTTCCAAGGTTTTGTAGAATTGGGTGCCGAATTTTCTTACGATGAAGAGGAAGCTTTCTATTCTTTGAAAGCGAAAGAACTGAATGGTAAATTCATTCTTTTAGAAGAAGCTTCTGTAACCGGAACGGCAAATATCGTGATGGCAGCCGTTTTAGCCAAAGGAAAAACAAGAATTTACAACGCCGCGTGCGAGCCATATCTTCAGCAATTGTGTAAAATGCTGAACAGAATGGGCGCCAATATCTCCGGAATTGGTTCCAACCTTTTGACTGTAGAAGGTGTTGACAAATTACACGGAACAACGCACACAATGCTTCCCGATATGGTGGAAATTGGTTCCTGGATTGGTTTGGCAGCAATGACAAAATCTGAAATCACCATCAAAAACGTGAAATGGAACGAGCTTGGCGTGATTCCAAATACGTTCAGAAAATTAGGAATCGAATTGGAACAAAGAGGCGACGATATTTATATTCCGTCTCAGGAAAATTATAAGATTCAGAAATTTATCGATGGTTCTATTTTGACGGTTTCCGATGCGCCTTGGCCAGGATTTACACCAGACTTGTTGTCCATTATTTTGGTGGTAGCCACTCAGGCAAAAGGCTCTGTTTTAATTCATCAGAAAATGTTCGAAAGCAGATTATTCTTCGTTGATAGACTGATTGATATGGGCGCGCAAATCATCCTTTGCGACCCGCACAGAGCAACGGTTATCGGAATGAATCAAGAAACACCTTTAAGAGGAACAACGATGGTTTCACCAGATATCAGAGCTGGAAACGCTTTGTTGATTGCGGCACTTTCTGCAGAAGGAAAATCAGTGATTCAGAACATCGAACAAATCGACCGTGGATATGAAAATATTGATGAGAGATTGAGAGCGATTGGTGCTGACATTAGAAGAATTTAA
>Ga0157371_10001565_pt1 | contig 23529 bp, 16 predicted proteins | sample C45metaG_FD_113462 | JGI IMG/M metagenome (GOLD analysis project Ga0157371, IMG submission 113462) | Corn rhizosphere microbial communities from Kellogg Biological Station, Michigan, USA - C4-5 metaG | ecosystem: Host-associated > Plants > Roots > Rhizosphere > Soil | place: USA: Michigan...
CTGAAAGCCCTGGCTTGTTGTAAAAAAAGCAGGGGTAAGCGTTGATTTCGGGTCTTCTATCAGTGTTTTTTTACAAGCTGTAGTTGTAAGACCTAAAAACAAACAGGTGTATAAATATATAGATATCCTTTTCATCTTATTTAAATTTAAAGTGTCATGTTAATACCGAATGTAAATGACTTTGTAGGAGGCGTATCTACGTTTAAGGCCCCGGCTGTTTCGGGATCCAAACCATGATAAGTATTACGATACGGAGAAAAAAGAATAAATGGATTTTGCGCCGTAGCATATATTCTTAGTGACCGTGCACTGATACGCCTGGTTATCGATTCGGGCATATTATAGCCTAAGGTCAGGCTCCTGATTTTTAAAAAGGTACCGTCAAAATAACTTAAAGTGGATGAATAAGGCGTATTGGTTGAAGCAGAATTGGGTTTAGGATAGTAATTCTGATGATTGGTTGGTGTCCAGTAATCCTCATTCAGGTTATTATAATTACCCTGGAAGGTGTTAATGAAACTTCCGCTCTGGAACATTTTGGAAGTGATTAGTCCCCCCACCCTATAAGCGGCCACTACCGTAAAATCAAATCCTTTATACCCTATGCGGTTGGTAAAACCGCCGGTATAAGTTGGCTGATCTGACCCAAGTACAATCCTGTCGGCGGCGCTGATCTTTCCATCTTTATTTACATCCTCTACCCTGATAGTGCCAATCACAGAACCTGTACCGGTGGTTGTAAGACCTAAGCTTTTAGCCTGGGCAGTATCGGCAGCTGTATTTTGCCAGATGCCAATTTTTTTATAATCAAATATGGCATTGATGGGCTGCCCCACAAACAAACCGTTTGTGATATCCTGGGTAACCCCGCTCGCTAATTTGGTTACTTTACCCCTGTTAAATGCGATGTTAAAATTGGTGCTCCAGCTAACGCTGTTCCTGCCATTACCGGGTAAATTGATGGTGCTTATGCTTACTTCAATCCCTTTATTTTGCGTTTGGCCCACATTAGTTAAAATACTGTTTGGTATACCCGAGGTTGGCGGCAATGATAATGGCAACAGTAACGACCTGGTATACTGATGGTAGGCTTCAACTGTACCAGTAACCCGTCCCTGGAAAAGCCCGAAATCAACGCCCAGGTTTAATGTAGATGTATACTCCCATGTTAGATTGGGATTCGGAACATTTGTTGGGTAAGCTCCGGTTAGGTTGGTAGAGCCAAAGTTATAGTTAACAGATGATAAAGCGCCCAAAGTTTGGTAAGGGTTAATGGCTGTATTGCCAACAGTACCATAGCTCGCCCTTAATTTAAGGTTTGACAGTACGTTTGAGTTCATTAAAAAAGGCTCCTTTGTAACATTCCATGCAAGTGCTGCCGATGGGAATACATGATACTTATTACCCGGTGCCAGGCGCGATGAGCCGTCTGAACGCATGGTTAAGGTAAGTAGGTATTTGTTGGCATAGCCGTAGTTTACCCTCGCCATGTACGAAATGATGTCCCACTTAGAATATGATCCGGAGCCGCTTAAATTTGCGCCGTACTGTGGGTTAAAATACTGGATACCATCCGACAGGATATTGTTGTAGCTAAATGAATTTGACTGGCTTTGGCTTTCCTGTAAACTGTACAAACCAGTAAAGTTTACATGGTGCTTTTGCGCAAATACTTTATCGTAAGTCAATATATTTTCAAGCGTATAATTATAGCTGTAAGTGCTTTGGTTATTTGCGGTTGACGCACCACCCAGGTTGTTGGTGGTAGCGCTGGCGTAGTAGTTGCCGTAAATATCAGGCCTGATTTCAGCGCCGCCGTTAAACCTGTATTTTAATCCGGGTGCAAGGGTTGCTTCGAGGTAGGCCGTTGTAAAAGTTCCGAATCTTTTTCGTGTTTCAACAGCTGCGCCAGGAACAAAATTTGCAAGCGGGTTCCATACCTGGTTAGCGCTTCCGGCTGTAAAGCCTACTAATTTACCTGTGGCATCATCATATGGAGTTGAAAGCGGGCTGGCCCTTAAAGCCTGACCAAGCGGGTTAGCATTTTCACCATTGGTGTAGCTTAGGGTATTCAGGCTGCTTAAACCAACCCTTACATATTTACCCAGTTGCTGATCAACACTCAGCTTAACAGAATAACGAACAAATGACTGACCAAAATAGATCCCTGTTTCGTTGTAATATCCACCTGATATGGCATATTGGGTAAGCTCATTACCGCCTGCAACACCTAATTGATGGTCTGTTACAAAACCATTTTTATAGATCAGCTTTTGCCAGTCGGTACTACGACCACTTTTTATCGAAGCCACCTCTTGCGGGGCAAAAGAGCCATCGGTTAAAAATGCAGGATCATCAATGCCGGTATATTTGCCGGGATTACCATTATATAGGCCCCATTTTTTGAGGTCTTCAAACTGAGGGCCGTTCATAATGTTATACTGCCCCAGCGGCTTATTGAAACCAGCATAAGCACTATAAGTTATTGCTGTACCACCCTTTTTACCACGGCGTGTAGAAACCAATAAAACACCATTTGCACCTCTTGAACCATAAATAGCAGTAGAAGAAGCATCTTTTAATACTTCTAATGAAGTTATGTCATCAGGATTGATGTCATTCAAACTTCCGTTAAAGGGGATCCCATCAACTACGATAAGTGGTGAGTTTGAGGCATTTATAGATCTGTTTCCACGGATTAAAATAGAGGGGGACGCACCAGGGTGGCTGTTACCACCGCTTTTCTGGATATCCACACCAGCGGCCTGCCCCTGTAAAGCCTGGCCAAGGTTAGCGGCCGGAACATCACGCAACGATTGCTCACTAACTGAAACGATTGAACCTGTTACGTCGGACTTTTTCTGAACCCCATAGCCAACCACAATAACATCACTTAACGACTTCAGATCGCCCGTCATGGTTACGTTGATGCTTGTTTGATTGTTTACGGCAACCTTTTGCGTTTTGTATCCAACGGAAGAAAATATCAGCGTAGCATTGGCAGGCACCTTAATGGTATACTCACCCTTGGGGTCGGTGATCACCCCTCTTCCACCGCCTTCTATACTCACCGAAACACCCGGCAGGGCGCCATTTGAATCGGTTACTTTACCTGTTACTGTAATATCGGCAGCTTCAATATTTTGCTCATTGGTTTTGTTGGTTAGTACACTTGGTTTGGCGGAAGCTGATTTATCGTAAATTACAATTCCGGTATTTATCTCTTTAAATGACAAACGGGTTTTAGCGAATAAATAATTCAGGATTTTACCCAACGCTTCATCTTTGAATTTACGCGGTGCAATTTTGTAACCGCTTAGTTCAACCGGGTTATAAGAAAATTTAATATTGGTTTGCTTTTCGAGCTTATCAATTGAGCTTTGTAACGTTTCATTACCAAATACGATTTTCACGGGGGAATCCGAGATCTGGCTCGTTGCATGTTTGGCAAGCAAAACATGGCAAAATACCAGTGAGCTGACCATAACAATCGTCGATACCTTCATGAAAAAATTAAAAAATTTAGTTGATTTTTTTTTCATCTTTACGAGGTTTTTATTCTAAAAAACTATATGAATTATTGGATTAGCTTGGAACCTGCCAATAATTTATATCTGCACTCTCTGCCAATGCCCCTGCAGCCCGGCTTCGGGGGTACTGGCTTTTTGGGTTTAACTGTTTTCGTTTTTTGCCAGATAAACCTCCTTTCCTTTCAAAACATAATCTAAATGGTGGATGGTTTTAATGATGTCAAGAACATAGGATAGTGTATTATTATTTGAAAAATGAATAGTTGTTATCAAATGATCATTCTCTTTATGACTATAGTTAATGTGAACACCATAAGTGTTTTCCAGCCGCATTACCAGTTCATTAAATGAAACACCGTACAAATTGACCTCGCTTGATTTCCAGGCTGCTACCTTTTCGGCATCAATTGTCCTGATTTGGTGGATGGCCTTTTCCTGGTTGTAAACCATTTCTTTATCTGGTGTAAGTAAACCAAAGCTTTCAGTTTTGTTACCGACAGCAACAAGCCCCCTGGTAACTGTTAGCCTTATGTCACTGATGTTTTTGTAAAACTTTATATTGAATGCAGTACCTAATACCTGGACGTGCAAGTGGCCATAATGAACAATAAAAGGTGAAGTGCTATCGTGCTTTACATCAAAGTAAGCTTCGCCGTTAATAAGCTGTACCTCTCTCGTTTTTCCAAAGCGTTCGGGGAATTTTATGGTTGAACCCGAGTTTAACCATACGGTTGATCCATCGGGAAGGGTTATTGTTTTGAGATTGCCTTTTTTTGCGGTTACGGCCATCATAGCTGCTTTATCTTTAACCGATAATTTAAAGTAAAAAAGCACTGAACTACACATCAAAACCAATGAGGCGGCAATGGCATATTTGGCGGCCGATGTTTTTATAAAATGCCATTTCCCATAAATTTCTTTATGGATGTTATGAAGCATTTCCTTCTCTATAGCCCGCATAGCTTTTTCGTCCTGAAGATGATCATCTCCGGGCCCAAAACCTGGACCGGGCTTGCGCCATTTTATCATTATGAATGTTTTTTAAGTTTATCTCAACCGCTTATAGCAGTCTTTTTGGCTTTGTACTATATATACAAGGTCAGTTGGTTTTGGTACCAGATGTATTTTGCATTTTTTATTAAATGCTGCTATTCATGATCAATAGAAAACAACCATGTTATTAAAGGACATTTCAAAAGATCCCCAGCTTTGTCCGTAATATTTTTAATGCGTTGGAGAGTTGATTCTTGACCGTACGAGGGGTAATATTAAGGGTTTCCGAAATTTCATTGACGGATAAGTTTTGCTGCCGCGATAAAATAAAAACCTCCTGCATTTTTTTGGGCAATTCCCTGATCCCTCCTTCAATCGTTGCTGAAAGTTCTTTTGCTATTAAGCTATCCTCGTGGTTATATTGATCTGTATCTTCCAGGTACAGCAAGCTATCCATGCCTCTTTTTCTGACCGAATCCTTTTTATGAAAATTGATGATGCTGTTTCTTAAACTTCTGAAAAGATAAGAGGCATTATACCTTTCTGGCTGCAGGCTATACCTGCAATTCCATAAACTAATAAAAACAGTTTGCACAAGGTCTTTTGCATCGTCCGATGAACCCGTTGAACGATAAGCACTATGATACAAAGCCCTCCAATTACGTTTATAAAACTCATCAAAGGCATTTATATCTCCGGCCTTAATTAACATGATTAATTCAATTTCTGAAAGCATTACTTAAAACTCAAAGTGACTTAAATTATTGATGTGTATAATCGGTTTAGGATTATAAAACCGGAATTCAATCCGGATAAACTGGTTTCCTTTATTTCTTTGCCGGTATTTGATTTATCAGCCATTTGCTCAGATCATCGGCCGCTTTATCGTTATCAAAATCCATGGCTGCGGGTAGCCGTCCGTTGGTATATTCGTTATACAGCCAGGGATCGCCGACAGCAATTACTGTACCTGCCCCGTATTTGGCCATACCTATAATTACACGGGAGCTATCAGTTAATAATGGCGCCGCCGGGGGCGATAATTTTAGTGTGGAAATATCTTTGAGATAAATTTTTTTTGCCGTTTTAAATAAGGGATCATTTGCCGGAATTGTGATAGCGCCCATTTCAAACTGAGTACCAATAACGTGCTTGTACAAATCATCATTAAAGTGAATTCCAAATTTTTCGGCCAGCTTGTTGAGGTGTGGCAATTCGGCGTTTGCACTGTCATTCGCCATTAATACCAGTATCCCACCACGTTTAACCCAGTCGGTAATAGCTTTAATATGCCTGGCTTCAATATAATTAGGGTTAGCCGTTTCCTTTTTTGTATCAGGGTCAACTATTATATAAATATCTGTCCCAGTCAAATTTTGAGCGTCCGGTTCACTTTCAAGGCTCTTAAGAAGGGCTCCATTCTTTTTAAAAACATATCCCCAAATAGAGTAACCGCTGCTCCTCTGATCCTCCCAGGTATAATGATACCGTTCTAAAGTACCTGCGGAATTCTTACGGTATTCATTATTAAAAAAATAGTCTAAAGTAACGGTCTTAGTCTGCGCCATTATAGTAGGCCTTCCCAGTAAATTAAATACCAGTAGTATAATGTATCCTTTAATCCTTCTCATATAATTTTGTATCGGCTTTTATTGAATGCTATTATTTGTTAAACCTCGCCACATATCCGCCGCCCACACCTAAACTTAATGACAGTACATCGGTTGGCTTTGCAACGGAGCGCTCTATTTTCAATGTTGCAGAACTCTCCGGATTATCATGAATATCGGTGCATTTAGCAGGCGAGCTGAGGAAGCTAAGCGGTATTTTCATGTTTCTGGGCTGAGTTCCGTTCATGACGGCCAAAAACCAGGTATTGCCTTTTCGCCGGGCAAAAACTGCCAGCTCACCAATGGCCGATGACGGCAACACAATCGTTTCGTCCCATGTCGAAGGGATACTTTTGATAATGTCGGCGCCGGGATTTGCCAGCAGATTTTTAGGATTGGCAGCATAGGTTAATAGAGGTGCACTTAAAATAACCGCGCTGGCTATCTGATTAGTCCAGGTAGTATTTTTACGGCGGTCGCCAAAATGTACCGGTGTATATTCTGCCGGGCCTGCTAAAAAACGGGTAAATGGCAGCGTTGTGCTGTGTGTTGCCCTGTCTTCCAGCTTGCTTGATTCCATACCTTTAACAGCTTCCCGGGTAAGCTCATTGGGCCAGGTACGCGATTGCCCGGTAGGCTTATTTGATCCGTGAAAGTCGACCAGTAAATGCAGCTGTGCAGTCTCTGTTAAAATTGCCTGATATAAATCAACTGTCTCTTTTGCTTCATTATCAAAAAAGTCAATCTTTAAACCCGCTATTCCCAGATCATGGCAACGCTTAAAACGCGCGTGCCTGATGCTTGAATCGCGCAAATCCTTAGAGTGCATCCAAACCCAGATACTCACCCCCTTTTGCTGCGAATAATTAACCAGGTCCCTGATCTCGTCGTCACTCCATTTTTCCCAAAACCCTTCCAGTATATTGTGCTCAAAACCTAACCCGGCTGCCAGACTCGAATACTCTTTCATGCCGGCCACCGATTTGTCGGCAGCGCCATCCAAATATTGCCATACTGCCCGTCCCGGCTTTACCCACGAAGTATTGACTCCTTCAGGAAAATATTTTTTATCGGGCGGAGGGCATAAATCGTGTACGGCATCACAATTAACCATTGCATTTAGATCCGCACCGATCATGATCACACGCCAGGGTGTGGTGATGGTTCCGCTAATTGCCGCAGGCTTTAAAACCCTATCAATATCTTCTTTACTATATCTTAGCTCATAAGGATGAGATATGGGATGATGATGAGCTAATTGCAATATCAATTGACTTTGCCCATTAGCCAGCAAGGCCATCCCGGAGTAGTTTTTAAGGTCGGCCTCGGTAATAGAAGCATATCCTACGTTATCGGGTAACTTAATTGTGGCAGGCGGAGCTATCCATTGACCATTTTTTACAGAGTCAATTAGTTTATGGGTATGCACGCCTTCATAATGCCCGTTAAGGTCATGATACCAAATGGTGCTGCCGGCGGGAATATTAAACGCGGTGGCTTCATCTGGTACGTGGATAACACCTTTATCTCCTGGTATTGTAAAGCTAAAAGCAGCCGCGTCGTTAAATACCCTTACATCAAGTACAAAAGCGGTTTCGCCATGTAATAGTTTAATTTTTGCACCGTTAAAATGATTAACAGCTTTTGAATGCACGCCATACCATGGATAGGTTTCATTTATGCTGTAAGTTGTGCTTCCTGTAATAGTGGCCCGGTTGGTTAATGCCGTTTGATCAATACTGACCGACATGGCTGATGTATTGACAACCGGCTGGCTCTTATAAGTGACTGTATAAAATATGGTTCCCTGTTTGTTGAATACTTCCATTCGGACCTGCTTATCCGGGCTGTAAACAACTACATTAACGGCAGCAAACAAGCCTGATGAACAAGCCATCAAAGAGAGCGCTATACTTATAGCCACTCTCATTTTTTTAATAATTTTCATCGTTTACAGCTTGATTAATAGCCCAGTGTTTGTTTAAATGCGGTGTTGCCCACTGCTTTGGCAATATCAATTTCTGTTTGCGGAACCGGCCAGATAGTATCCCTCAGCGGAAACGTTCGCTGTGCTGCGTTCGGGTCTTTGATGGTTGGTATAATTACCCTATCCCAAGCCCATCTTTTTAAATCAAAATATCGTTGTCCTTCAAGTGCCAGCTCAATCCGCCTTTCATGGCGGATCCTTGTACGCATATCATCCTGCAAAAGTCCGGTGGGTATTGGCGGCATATTTACTCCGGGGCGGGTACGAACTGCGTTAATTGCAGCATACACACTGGCATCAGGGCCGGAAACCTCGTTCTGTGCCTCGGCATACATCAGCAAAACATCTGCATAGCGTAAATAAACCCAGTCCTGATCGCTTTGTGTGCCTATAACTGTTGCACGGGTGGAATCAACTCCCTTTTTGTTAAGGAAACCGGCAGAAGCGCCAATAGCCGCCGGGACAAAAGGGATCCCTCCTTTATACAACACGCCGGGCGTTAATATTGTAGCCAATAACCTTGGATCGCGGTTAGCATATGGTGTTGCGGAATTATATAAAGGCGATGTACTGATTGGTTGCCCGTCGGTACATTCATAATCATTAACCAGGTAACTTAAAGGCTGGAAACTTGAACTGTAGGTATATAAATAATCTGCCGGGCTAAAAGCCGTGGGAACCTGGTAACGCCCCGAGAACATGATCTCGGGGTTGCCGTTTTGTCCCGGTTTTAAAAATAAATTCCTGTACCCGCCGGTATAAATACGAAACTTGCCGTCGGTTATAATGGTATTAGCGGTAGCAGCAGCCTGCTGGTACTGATGCCTGGCCAGGTATACTTTTACCATATAGCCCATAGCAGTACCCTTAACGGCATGGCCGGAATAAGCAGTATTGGGTAAATTATTTGCGGCAAAGGTAAGGTCGTTTAAAATGGTATCAATCACCACAGATTTTGGTGTCCTTCCCATCTGGGTATTCGCCGGATCTATGGTGATCTGATGAAGCGATAAAACAACATCGCCATACAATTGGGTAAGCGTAAAATACCAGTACGCCCTTACAAATCTTACCTCGGCCAAATATTGGTTTAAAGTTGCAGATGGCAGATTGATTTTACGCACGTTATCTAAAAAAGTATTACATGCCTGGATAGCCCTGTAGGCAGTTGAATATGCGTCTGTTTGCAGGCCGCCAACGGTCGGCGTTATGGCTCCCTGTGCTATATTTGAATAGGCACCGCTGTACGCGTTATCACTAAGGCTATCCCAATATGGCGTACCAGCGCCAAAGCCCTGCCCGGTATTTCCGGACGCGGTATAGTTAAAACCCTGGATAAAAAAGCTATAGATCCCCGCTAAAGCAAGGTCGGCATCATTTTGTGTTTTCCAGTAAACGGAGCTGGCAATATCTGCCGGAGGGTTCTGATTTAAAAGGTCTTTTTTACAGCTACTCACCATTAAAACGGCTGTCAAAAAAAGCATCAAATATTTTATCGTTGTTTTCATGATCGTTTCAAATAATAAATGTTAAAATGTAGCCCTTACCCCAAAGGAGTAAACCTGGTTTTGGGGGTGTGTAACATACCTTGTGTTGGAAACTATCCTTTCGGGATCAAGACCGGGAAACTTGGTGAACGTAACCAGGTTATCTCCGGCAAAATAGATCCGCAGGCCCGACATAAATAGATGCTTAACCCAATCTTTAGGTAAATTATAGCCAAGCTGCACGTTTTTTAACCTTAAAAAAGAAGCATCTCTTAAATAATATGTGGAAGCTGTGTTGGCATTACTGCTGATGTTTCCCTGGCCCAAAACATAAACCATAGGCATGGTTGTACTTGGGTTAGATGCTGTCCAGGCGTTTAACCACTCTTTAGGTGGAGGCGATCCCTGGTTAAATGGCTGTATCCCCCAACCGTTAACATATAATTTTTGCCCGTACGAGCCGTAAAAGAACACCGTAAGATCAAAATTATTCCAGTTAACATTTGTGTTAAAAGCATAATTAAATTTAGGATAGGCACCCGGCACTATTACCCTGTCACTGTCATCAACCTTTCCGTCGCCATTGGTATCCGCATACTTCATATAACCCGGCTGCGGATTATATTGCTGCGTTGGCGAGGCTGCTATTTCTGCTGCCGATTGAAAAATCCCCACATACTTAAGCATATAAAAGCTGCCATAAGGTTGTCCCTCCTGGTTAATGGTATTTGTTCCGGTACTTATGGCCGGGGCCCCATAGGAAACTAAAGTGTTTTTATTGGCCTGAATGTTTCCGCCGAATGAAAATCCAACATTACCAAAGCGGTCGTTATATTCAAAAGACGCTTCGATACCGGTATTTTTCATTTTACCATAGTTTATAACGGGTGCATTAAGGCCAAAGTAAAGCGGCGTAAGTGTGGTGGCCGTTTCGAGAATGCCCGATGTTAATTTATCATACCAATCGAACGAGAAGCTGAGTTTGTTGTTCAACACCGTAATATCAGTACCGATATCAAATACCCTTGTAGTTTCCCATTTGATATTGGGGTTGGTTAATGAATTATTGATAACGCCACTTGTTACGGTGGAGCCTACAAATGGATAAGCATAGCTTGTTTTATTATTATAATAGCTTTTGAAATTATAGGTTTCCTGGTATGGATAGTTGCCGATATTCTGGTTCCCCAAATTACCTAATGACGCGCGTAACTTTAAATTATTTAACCAGTTTACATTTTGCAGGAATTTTTCTTTCGTGGCCGCCCAACCTAACGATACCGACGGGAAAAATGCCCACCTGTTGTTTGCCGGAAAACGGGAAGATGCATCATACCGGGCATTGGCTTCCAACAGGTATTTCTCCTGGTAATCATAATTTAAACGCCCGTAGTACGAATGCAAGGAGTAAATATTGCTTGTGCCGTTGGTAAGCTGCGAAGCAATGGGCCCGGCATCAACCTCCTGTAATGTATTGGATGCAAATGGTAAATTACGGAGCCCTTCCAGGTTTTGCGACTTGTTATATTCAACCTGCGTGCCGGCCAGTAATTTAAAGTTATGATTGTTATTAATTGATCGTGAATAGGTAAACTGTGTATAAGCAACCGGGTAAAATGAATTATTATCGGTTACATCAATGCCTTGTCCATTTACATCCAGGGTACGTTCAGGTGCATCGCCGGGCTTTGCAAACCAGTTGTATTGATTAATTACCGGCTTAAAATCGATAGTTTTATTGTAATCGAAGTTAAAGCCGCCGTTAGTTCGCCATTCCAGGCCTTTTAACAAATGAATGTTTAAATAAAAACTGCTTTGTAAATAATAATCGTTTTGTTTGTTGATGGCGTTTTTGGCAATTGCAATTGGGTTTTTGTTGGGTGTTTGAACACTGGGGAATACTGAATTAGTATACCTGCCGCTGCCATCGGGTAATATGGGGCCATACATAGGCTGTTGTGACAGAGCAGATAAAAACTGATCCTGACTCCCCCTTGAGGTGTAACCTCTCTCGCTGCTGTTTAAAGTAATGGCTGAACCAAATGTTGCCCACTTGTTCAATTTTGAAGTGAGGTTGAGTTGAATATTGTATTTTTTATAGTAATATCCCAGCATAACATCAGGCTGATCAACATAGCCTAAACCAACGTTATAAGTGGTGCCATTGCTACCTCCGGTGATACCCAGATGATGAGTTTGCACCTTAACTGTATTAAAAATGGCATCTAACCAGTTATAATCGGGATATAATGTATGATCTGTTGGGTTAGTATAAAGTGCGATTTGCGCATCGCTATATTTATTGGGATAATTTGAATTGGTTGCGGCCTGGTTCCAGAGTGTCATGTACTGGGCCGAATTGTAGATCATGTTGTTGGGCAATGCAGAAGCTCTTGTGATACCAAGATTATAATCATAAGAGAGCTGCATTTTGCCCTCCTTGCCTTGCTTGGTGGTTATTAATATAACTCCGTTTGCAGCACGCGTACCATATATTGATGCCGAAGCTGCATCTTTTAGTACAGTTACCGATTCAATATTTTGCGGATCGAGGGCTGTAATACTCCCCGGCAAACCATCAACAATGATGAATGGCGAATTGCCTGCGCTGCTGAAAGTACCCGTACCCCTTATGCGTAAAGAAGTTCCTTCGTTACCGGCTTCGCCCGAACCTTGTACAACGGATAAGCCGGGTAGTTTTCCCTGTAGTAATTGAGTGGGATCTGTAGCCACTCGTTTATTCAGTTCCGATCCCGTTACAGTAACAACGGCACCTGTCAAATCAACTTTCTTTTGGGTTCCATAACCTACAACTATCACTTCACTAAGCCTGTTTGAAGCTTCTTTCATCGTGATATTGATCGCCCTCTTATCGCCTACTACTACTTCCTGTGTTTCAAAGCTCACATAGGAGAAAACTAATACCGCCTGCCCATCGGGCACTTTTATGGTATACTCACCTTGCGCGCCTGTAATGCTTCCTACCGTAGCCCCTTTTACCTTTACATTAACACCAGGCAGCGGCTGTCCTTTTTCGTCAATTACCTTACCATGAATGTCAATGCTTTCCTTTACTTCCGCTGCTAACTCTTCCTCCTTTTTTTTTATAATAATAGTTCCCTGAATAATGGTGTAAGTAATAGGTTTATTGCGAAAACACTCATTTAGTGCCTCTTCAACCGTTGCATGTTCAAGATTGATATTTATTGTCCCGGCAAGGGTTGTTTCGGGGTTCACATTTATCAGTATTACATGATAGCCGCTTTGTTTTTCAATATATTTGAGAATTTTTTTGACAGATACATTTTTTTCATGAAGTGTAACTGTTTGACTAAAGCTTTTGGCACTAACGCTGCTAAAAACAGTAATCATTATAATGGCAATCAGTTTCATAACCAATAAAACTTTAGTTATAGCAGGCCGCATGCCCGCTACAGACTTAGAAATGAATTTCATACTTTTGTACGGTTTGGGTTAGACGTTGAATTTCAATTATGCTTTCCAGGGATAATTGGTTTACCCAGATACTACCGGGCAGTGTTACGAGCACTCCCGGTTACTATCTTCGTTTTTCGTAAAATCGTATTTATAAACATCTGTGGCTATAAATACGAGCGGAGTGAATTCCTTTTAGGGAGAGATAAGTATTTGTTTTCTCATCATTTTTAATTTAGGTGAACAATTGGTTGTAGTGGTTATATATTTAAGCGCTAATCTTCTCACACATTAGCCCTGTCGTTACTTTGCTACAATTACCGTTTTACCCTTAATAGTGAAGTTTAACCCGGCGTATTTTAATATATTGGTAAAGCCTGAAAAATCAACCTTGCGCGATAGCTGACCGGAGAACTGCAGATCTGGCACCTTCCCTTCGTACACCACTTCAATATCATACCATCGGGATACCTGTTGCATAACGTCTTTGATATCGGCCTTAGTAAACATGAATAGTCCGTTTTTCCAGGCTACCTCTTCTTCAACATTAATGTTGCTCGTGATTTTTTGCTGGCCCTGACCATTAATTATTACCTGCTGCCCCGGTTTAATCTCATTTATCATAGCAGATGACTGTACGCTAACTGCTCCTTCTAAAAGCGTAGTTTTGTAAAGCTCTTCATCGTTATAAGCTTTCACATTAAAGTGAGTTCCAAGCACCTTTACTTCTGCTTTGTCAGTTTTCACTATGAAAGGCATTCTGGCATTTTTAGCTACTTCAAAATACGCCTCCCCACTTAAGTAAACTTTGCGTTCGCTGCCCGAAAATGAAGTTGGGTAACGTAATGAAGAAGAAGAGTTCATCCAGATCTTTGAACCATCGGCTAATACCAGTTGGTACTCACCTCCGCGTGGAACGACAATGGTGTTATATATTACCTGCTGTCCGGCATTTGCTTTTCCGGCATGTTTGTAAGCTAATATTTCGTTTTTGTTAGATACTGCAGTTCCATCATCCTCGTTGATAGATACCTGTGTATGATTTTTAAGCGCTAACTTTTGGCCATTGCCTAAAATTAAGATAGCTTTGTTACTGCCGGGTTTGATCATGGTGGCTTGAGCTATCTGCGATTTATCATTCCCTTTTACCCGGTTTTCATTCCGGAGATATAATAAAATTGAGATACTTAAGGTCAAGATGACTATGGCTGCATACTTCAATAACGATGTATAATTAAAACGGCGAACTGACTCTGATTCCGGTTCAGGTAATTTCCGCAGCAGCTCATTCCATGCTTTATCGTTATCAATGTTATCCCAGAAAGCCAGCTTTTTTTCAAGGAAGCCGGCATCTGTCAGCTTTTCAAATTGCACTTTGTTTTCGGCACTTTCATTAACCCATTCTTTTAACCATAGGTATTCTTCCTGCGAAATATCACCATTTAAAAGTTTGCCGATTAGTTCAGCTACGTAAAAGTCCCGCTCGTTTTTTTCCATTTAATAACATACAAACAACTAAAGGAAGCAAACGGGTGACAATGGTATGATCTTTTTTATTTTTTTATGGGGGCAGAAAATGCCCGGGAATGGAGTTATAGAGAAGAAGGGACTTAAACTTTATGTATAAGTAATAACAAAGCGGTTGGAGAATGCTTTAAAATTTCGCGAAGGATACGCAGGCTCCGTACTTTTTGTGTTTTTACCGTATTGATAGAAATATTTAAATAATCGGCAGTCTCCTGGTTACTTAAGCCTTCAAAATAGCTAAGGTATATTACTTTACGATAGCTTTGTGGTAATTGCTGCACAGCCTGCTGAACTTCCTCTAATACTTCGGCTTCAATAAGGCGGTAAATTATGTTTGGTTCGTCAAGGCTTTCAGTTTGACGACTTTCAAATTTTCCAACAACCTTTTGGTGCTTATAACTGTTGATGCAGCTGTTTTTGGTAGTTAAGTATAAAAAGGCCTTTATTGAATTTAAACTATCAAAACTTAAACGACGTTCCCATAGCTTTACAAAGGCATCCTGCACAAGATCTTCAGCAGCATCTTCATTAACAATTCCTGCAGCAAAAAAACACACCCGCTTATAAAACATATTAAAAATATGATTGAAAGCTTCCTTATCCCCATTTTGAAATGCCACCATTGAAATTGCTTCAGGCATAAACATCAAACTTTAAGTTTACTAAAATTAAACACAGTAAATAACACTGTAACTACCTTTGTGTATCGAATACACTTTATAACAGACCGATTTATTGTTTTTAGACGTCTAACCTATCGAAAAAAAAACGAAGCCCAAACGTTATTTATCTTATTAATACCCTTATCAATGTCAAACTGTAACAACCATATTGTAAAAGTCACGATTACGCACTGTCGGGCTATAATTGGTAAAACTAAAGTAGAGATAAAATTTAATAATAAAATGATAATTTACTACAAAGTACGCAAACGTTTGCGCTACTGTTATTACGGGTGTTGCATTAACTTGTACGTACCCTGTTTAACCAACAGGCAACAGCTTAGTGTTACGAAATGTTTCTAATTTGAGGCGTTTATTTCGATTATCATACTGCTTAAGGGTATTAATTTCCCGGGAGTTAAACTAAGCCCTACCTTCATCAGGTAGTCCCCGCTAAATGTACCGCCGTTTTCGGCAAGGTTTGATTTGACGCCAGGCATCCGGTTTATCTCTTCTACCCGGTATAATTTGTGGCTGTCCAACCCTTGCAAACGCACCCGGTTAAACACTTCTTTATAACGTGTGTTAAGGTTATAATTAAACACTACAGATTTTGATTTTTCATCATTTACATACATTGCCACCATACGGTTCTCCTCGTACGGCGAAATAAGGCGGTACAGATCGCCAAACCAAATGATATTGCTCAGGCGATTATAGTTTTTAACTGCCTGTTTGCTAAACTCCAGTTCGTCATCTGTCATTTTACTAACCTTAATGTCATAGCCCAACTTATCCATCATGGCAACATCTGTTTTAAATTTTATGGATTGTTTGCCCCATGAAGTAACATGGCTTGATATGGTTAAAGAAGGGAAAAAGTTACTATATCCCCATTGTATATAAACTCGCTCTAATGGGTCCGTATTGTCGCTAGGCCAAAACTCCGTGAAGTATTTTAAAGCCCCATAATCTGTGCGACCGCCGCCGCCGGCACACAACATAATTGGAAAATGCGGGTATTTTTGGCGCAAGCGGTCAAGGATTTTATACAAGCTTAAAGTATAATCAACATATAACGCAGATTGCTTGTCTTTTAAATATGGAGACCATGCATTGGTCATGTTGCGGTTGCAATCCCATTTAATATAAGCCAGACCTGGATTTTTGGTTAGCATATCATCCACAACATGGTAAACATAATCTGCCACTTTAGGATTGGTAAGATCGAGCACTAATTGATTCCGCTGATAATTTTCTTCGCGGTTTGGTAATTTCAAGATCCAGTCGGGATGCTGCTCATATAATTCGCTTTTGGGATTCACCATTTCGGGTTCAAGCCAGATCCCGAACTTCAGGTCTTTAGCTTCGGCTTGTTTTACGAGATAAGCGATGCCGTTGGGCAATTTTGATTTATCTTCCTGCCAATCGCCCAAGCTGGCTTTGTCATTATTTCGGGGATATTTGTTCCCGAACCATCCGTCATCCAATAAAAACAGGTCGACACCCAGCTTTTTGGCATCATCAAATAAATTAACCAGTTCTTTTTCATCAAAATTAACGTGTGTAGCTTCCCAATTATTGAGCAAAGTAAGGCGCGGTTTATTACCATCAAGTACACCATAATTGCGGGCCCATCTATGTAAATTACGACTGGCCTGCCCCTTTCCGCTGGCCGAATAAGTAAAAATAAAGGCCGGAGTTGTAAAAGTTTCACGGTTCTTTAGTTCATATGCCGATCCATAAGTGTTAATGCCTGGTATAATCCTTAAAGCATTACGCTCGTCTATCTCAAAATGAAACTTAAAATTACCTGTCCAGGCCAGCGTTCCGGCTATCAGTTCGCCGGTTGTTTCATCTGCCGGTTTATTCATCGCAAGAAAAAACACGGGAGTTTGATACATATCGGCCCTTGTACCTAATTTACTGTCAATCTCCTTTATGCCACTGGTCAGTTTGCTTTCCTGCATTCTCATTTCAGATGCCCAATCGCCATGGAATTGAGTAAGCCAATAATCCTTAGCTTCCAGATGAAGCATACACGAGGCATAATCTTCAAGGGTTATTGTTCCTTTTTCATTGTTTTTGATTTCTGTCCATGCTTTTATAATATCTTCCCTGTTAAAGGCCTGGTAATGCAAAACTACATGTACAGGATATTTAGGGTCCTTTAACTGAATGGATGTTTCGCTGACGTTGTTGTCAATGCTTTTTGTAGTATGGCTAACGTACCTCAACTCAAGCGAAGGATTATGATCATCATGGATTAAACGGATGGCAGGCTGCAGCAAATCTTCCATTCCGCCTGTAATATAGGCTTCATGTTTCCCGGCAGGAATCAGGGCGGTTTCTTCGTTATTTAAAAGCCGTTTACCAAGGTATGACTGATAGATCCTGTTATTTGCGCCTATTGTAAGCACCATGTTTACATTATTTGTACTTATCAATATTGCTTTACCAGTTTGCGCGTTTACAATTGCCGAACGGCAAAAAAGAACTAAAAAAAAAATCCGTATAAAATTATTCATATTATAAGTTTGACTTTAATCCTGGTATCAACTCTTTGATAATTTAAAAAGCCATACATGCATAAGCTTAAAGTGCTCTAAAAACTACGTGTTAAAAAACTGTCAGTTTTGTTCCCCGATAGAAATGTCGGCAAACATTACATCTTCGTCCCTAATGTAAGCAGGGCTTTTCAAGCTCCGGTATACGCCCCATTTCGGCCTGCAAAATGAAGTCTCTTTTCGCCACAGGTCAATATTGATATTGACATAGCTGAGCAGTACCTTATTATCTGCAATCCGTTTGATCTCAACATTGTAAGTTCCAACGCTATCATAATGAAGCGTCTCTGTTACTTCAACCCAGTTGCCTTTAAAATCGACCAGGTTAACGCCGACTAAAACCCCTTGCGAAGTTCCTTTTGCCGAACCTGTATGAATTATTTCAAACTTATCAGGCTCACCAAACCGGGGTGTAAAAGTTATAATGGGAGCTCCGGCATCTCCATCACCCGCTTTTATCTGGTGGATATGCGTAAACGTTGGCTGCGCTTTAAAACCGCTGTCTATTTTAAACTTCCATTTGTAAATAACCGTTTCACCCCGCTCTCCCTTTAATTTAGCTGCGGATGGGCCATATGTTTTGATTTCTACCCGCACCCTGTCGTAATTCCGGCAGCGATCATTATCTTCTTTAGCATGGCTGTGAAAAACAAAAACATATTCACCTAAATGCTTATCAAACGCTTCTGTAATATGTTTAACATGATGGGCACAATCAGGAACTTCACAGGCATCGCCACCCAATACACGAGATATTTGCTGATATGCATCGTCACTTCCGTCTGCTTTTAAAACAACCTGTGCTTTAAGCAGGTTGCTCGTAAATAGCAATCCGATAATCAAAGATTTTTTTAAAAACATAGTTGATCCTTGTTTCAATTGTTAATCAAGCGCACCTGTTTTCATTGTACCGGTTGGGTTAGCAGCCTGCCTGCTTATCTCCCCTTTTACTTCTACCTTTATTACGGTAGCAATGCTATCCCTGGCTTTATCGGGGACATTTATAATCAGGCCTTCACTTGATAGTGCAGCTTTTAATGCTGTATTCCCGGCCAGCATTTTAGCGCTTAAAACTTCATTTTTCAGACCGGGAATAACCAGCTTTCCGTCCGAAGGCCAGTTAAACACAGAGAAATACAAGGTGGTATTTTTGACGTTTGGTTTAAGGGTACATCTGCCCCAGCTTAAGGGCTGAAGTGGACTTGACTGGGTAGCGTATATTGCTTCGCTGTTTACCTTCATCCATTCACCCACCTTTCTCAAAGTGGTTATACTTTCCTGCGGAAATTCGCCTTCGGCATTGGGGCCAATATTTAACAGGTAATTACCCCCTTTTGATGCAATATCAATGAGGTTGTGAATTAACGTTTCAGGAGTTTTCCATTTATGATCATAGCTTTTATACCCCCAGGTACCATTCATAGTCATGCAGGTTTCCCAATCTTTTCCATCAAGCTCGCTCAGGTTGGGTATTTTTTGCTCTGGTGTTTTGTAATCACCCGCGAAGTTTGGACGCTTAAGCCGGTCGTTAGTGATAATGTTGGGCTGCAATTTTAACAGGTCATGCAATTTTTGAGCAAACTCATCAGTCATGTTTGTAGGTGTATCCCACCAAAATACGGCGATATCACCATAATTGGTTAACAGCTCTTTTACCTGCGGAACAGCAACCCCATCAATATAATCAGCCATTGTTGCCGAAGTTTGAGCAGGATCCCAATGGCCATTATGTTCAAGGGTATAAGCATCAATCTTGGCTGAGTCGGGGTTCGGCCAACCTTCGCTGCTTAATTTACGCGCTGCCGCACCACCCGGGTTATTCCAGTCTTGTGCTTGCGAATAGTAAAACCCTAATTTAATGCCATACTTTTTGCACGCCGCCGCTAAGGGCTTTAAAACATCCTTACCATAAGAGGTGGCATCTGCAATATTCCATTTGCTGGCATTTGATTTAAACATGGCAAAGCCGTCGTGGTGTTTAGCTGTAATTACAATATACTTCATACCGGCTTCCTTGGCCAGTTTTACCCAGGCATCCGGGTTGTATTTTACGGGGTTAAATTTTTTTGCAAACTGCTGGTACTCGGCTATCGGAATCTTGCCCCTGTTCATGATCCATTCACCACCGTGCCCTATCTCGTATCCTTTATACATACCGGCCAGCCCGGCATAATCGCCCCAATGTATAAACATGCCGAAACGAGCCTCCCGCCACCATTTCATACGTTCATTGCGGGACAGCTCTTTTTGTGCAAAAACATTATGCGCAACAAAAATGAACAGCCAACAAGCTATAAAAAGTTTTTTCATAAGGATTTAATTTTAGCGGTTATAATCGCAATGATTTATAATAATGTTCGTATTAAAGCAATATGTATGCATAAGTAACTATATTGCTTTACGATATAATACAAGCACCATGAGGTTTGGTACCAGAACGCTACGTAATAATTTTAGGTTGATCTCATAATAGCATTTGTATCATGACCACTCACCGTTCAAAGCTGCCGCTTACAATTGTATTGTCAATTATATTGAACCGTAAGCCGGATTGGCCTGGCTTACGGTTTTTCAGTTTTCCTACAGAATTTATTAGTTAATTTACGCTCATGCTCAAAAGAATCGCGGCTTTTTGGACGATCGGGTATTTGCTCTTTGGCAGCATTGCTTTGCCATTGGGTGATTTCTCGCTGCTTAACGAATTGCCGCGTATGTATCAGGCTTATGAAAAGGTGGTCACACCGGACGAAAAAGGTGTGCTGGATTTCATCGGAGATTATCTGCTAAACGGTAAAGACCTGTTAAACCATAACCAGCATGATCAGCCATCAAAACCCGGTGCGCTGCAATTCCAGGGCACGCCATCCTTTGCGGCCATTATTCAACCGGTTAGCCCGTTTTTGGCTGAACCTGTATCACTAGATTTCATCACCCCAGCTTCGTTACATCATAGCTCCGGTGCTTTGAGCTATTACCATCCTTCTTTATTTCGTCCGCCTTTAGCGTAAGAAAACCCTCATTTTCTTAATCATCAATTTTTACGTTTTAAGCTATTTCATGCGCTATTTACTTTTATGCGCCGTGCTGCTGGCTTCAGTGGCCGTACGTGCACAGCATACTTTATCTATTTTGGTCAAAGATGACCAAACCAAACAGTCCATAGCCGGTGTTACGGCTTATATCAACGAATTAAAAAGAGGCGCTGCTGCGGATAGCAGCGGGCACATTCAGTTCAACCTGCCCACCGGCAAATACGAGATCAAATTCAGTATGGTGGGTTATCTGCCGCAGGAAAAAACTTTCGTGTTACCACTCAAAAATATTGAGCCCGTTATAGAGGTTTACCTGGAGCCGATGGCAGGTGAATTGGCGGAGGTGGTGGTACAAACCAACCGCACCAATCAGAACCGCAGTGATGTGCCCACCCGTATCGAAGCATTGCCTGCTGAGGAACTGGACGAAAAAAGCACCATGCGTCCCGGCGATATCAAAATGCTGCTGGGGGAGATCACGGGTGTACACGTACAAGCGGCTTCGGCGGTAAGCAGCACAGCGAGTTTTCGCATCCAGGGGCTGGATAGCCGTTATACGCAGCTATTGCAGGATGGATTGCCAATGTACGATGGCTTTTCGGGTGGGTTAAGCCTGGTGCAGGTTTCGCCGCTTAACCTGAAGCAGGCAGAGATTATTAAAGGTTCGGCATCGACACTTTATGGTGGTGGGGCTATTGCCGGTTTAGTTAACCTGATCACCAAAACGCCTGGGGCTAAGCCCGAATTGACCTTTCTGCTTAACCAGAATTCAGCCAAAGGCACCGATGCCAGCGGTTTTTACAGCCAGCAATGGACACACGCAGGAACAACAATTTTTAGTTCTTATAACTATAATGGTGCTTACGATCCGGCTAATACCGGGTTTTCGGCGGTGCCTAAAACAAATCGCTTCACGCTTGCGCCAAAAGTATTCTTAAAGCCAGGCAACCGCGATCAACTTTGGTTTGGTGTTAACCTCATGCACGAAGATCGTTTAGGTGGCGATATGCAGGTCATCAACGGCCATGCGGATAATCAGCACCAATATTTCGAGCGTAACCTAAGCGACCGTCTTTCCACGCAGTTTTCCTACACGCATAAGCTTGACTCGAACAACCAACTGAACTTTAAAAATACGATTGGCTACTTTTATAGGACGATAGGTGAGCCGCAGTTTCTATTTAAGGGCGATCAATTATCATCTTATACCGAAGCTAACTATGTCCGTAATGGCAAAATTGCAAGCTGGGTAGCCGGTGCGGATATTTGGACGGATCATTTGTCGCAACCAGACAGAAGTGTAGATCTGAGCTATAGCCGCAACACTTACGGAGTTTTTGCTCAAAATACCTTCAAACCCACAAAATGGTTAGCTGTAGAAAGTGGCATTCGGCTTGACGAAAACTCGCCGTCATCTGCAAGCTCAAACGGGTTATTCCTGTTGCCACGCGTTAACACGCTATTTACGCTCGATGAACATTGGAGCAGTCGCGTAGGCGGCGGCCTGGGCTATAAGATGCCGGATATTTTTAATGACGATGCCGAAGAACAGGGCTATCGGTATTTGCAGCCATTAAATATTGGCGCAACCAAAGCCGAACGTTCGGCCGGTGCCAACGCAGATGTAAATTATAAAGGCGCAGTAGGCGATGCTTTTTTGCAGGTTAATCACCTATTCTTCCTCACCAAAGTGAATGACCCATTGATATTACAAAACAATGCCTTTATAAACGCTCCGGGTTACCTGATCAGCAAAGGGGCCGAAACCAATATTAAGCTGCTGATGGATGAGTTAGGGATTTACCTTGGTTATACCTATACAGATGTACAACGCCATTTTAACGGGTTAAGCAGTGCTCAGACATTAACACCCAAACACCAGTTAAACGCAGACCTGACCTACGAAGTGGAAAACAGTTTCCGGGCAGGCGTTGAGGGATTTTATACAGGTTCACAATTATTAGATGGTGGCACAACAGGTCGTGATTATTGGACTTTCGGACTGCTTGTGCAAAAGATGTGGAAGCATTTTGTTATTTTCATTAATGCCGAGAATCTTACTGATCAACGACAAAATAAATGGGGACCGATTTATACTGGCTCGATTTCTAATCCCGTGTTCAAAAATATTTATGCGCCGTTGGACGGTAGAGTTATTGATGCTGGAGTTATAATAAAGCTGCTTAACAATAAATAAAAGAAACGCCCCCTCGGTAAGTTGTCAATTTTATTGGCAACTTTTTTATGATTAAACATTACTATGTTGCCTGGCTAACAACTTTCTTTGATTAAAACCATACTATATAAGCAACTGATTAATAGACTATTGATACTTAACCGAAGTGATGTAGAATTCAGATCCCCTTCCACTCATAGCTTTTACTTTCCAGACCTATTAAATCAATAACCCGGTTTACTACTGTCATAGCCAGCTCTTCAATAGTTTGGGGCTTGCTGTAATATGATGGGATAGCCGGGCATATGATACCCCCTGCTTCTGTAACTGCCGCCATGTTACGGATATGGATCAGGCTGAGTGGCGTATCACGGGCTACCAATACCAGCTTCCGGCGCTCTTTAAGGATCACATCGGCCGCACGGGTGATCAGGTCGTCGGAGATCCCTCCTGCTATCCTTCCAAGCGCCCCCATAGAGCAGGGAACAATTACCATGGTATCAAACTTTGCCGAACCCGAAGC